>JAEEGK010003122.1_pt1 | contig 41470 bp, 37 predicted proteins | sample 8958771 | NCBI WGS metagenome assembly JAEEGK01 (sample SAMN16246547, study PRJNA631951) | gut metagenome | biome: gut microbiome; feature: rumen; material: SC-attached | host: Bos | place: Iran: Karaj | collected 2018-10
CGAGGACGATGTCCTTGCCGCTGAGGCCATAGCCGTAATAAACGCTCTCGTCCTCGTTCGGAGTGAGAACGGGAGAGTAGGCTATGTAGGCCGTTGCACGCCCGCGGGTTCCGCCGGCGCGGTAAACGGTTACGACGGCGTCCTCACCCTCGGCCATGCCGAGCGCGGTAACGTCGAACGCAAAGGCACCGAAGGGGTAGGTTTCGTCCCAGAGTTCGCTGACTCTGACGGCGGTGCCGTTTTCGTCGGTGAGGGTCAGGCCGTCCTCTGCCGCAGCAGCGCCGCCGGTATAGTAGCCGAGCGCGGGCTGCACGGTCGAGAAGACCATGATAAGCGAGAGTGTGATGCTTAATAGTTTTGTGAGTGCTTTTTTCATAAAAACCTCCGATATACTGCGCCTGAGATTTTGCGAGGGGAGACGCAGCTCTTTAACAAGCTCTCCGCTTGAAAAATACAAATTTATAATGTAGGAAATTTGCTTTGCGCGGCGCTAATCCATCATCATAGCGTCGAGCAGCTCGTTGCAATAAAAGCCGAGCGTCATGCCTTTGTCGTTCCAGACGACCTTGTCCCCTTCGGCGCGCGCCGTCGAGAAAGTGTCCTCTGACGAAAGACGGGAAAACCGAAGCGTTTTGACGCGCTGTTCCATATTGACGATTGCCATGCTGCCGTTTTGAAAAGTGACCTCAAGGCGATACCCCGGCAGCGGCCTGACCGTTTTCAGAGCAGAATCCATTCTTTAGCCCCTTTCCTGCAGTTTAAAACTTTTACAGGATAATACTACACCAGATGGGTAGCCTGGCGCATCACCCGAAAGTACTATTTTCGGAGAAAAAATAAAAAGAATGGAAAAAGTAGTCCTGGATTTAACGCAGCATTTCTATGAGCTTGCTGCGCCGGTCTATGTTCATTTTTTGAAACGCTATTTTAAGATGGTGCTTCACGGTATTCTCGGAGATGCCGAGCACTTCGGCTATTTCGGCGTTGTGAAGGCCCTTGGCGGCAAGCTCTGCTGCCTCACGCTCGCGCTTTGTAAGCTCATCCTGAAGCCCGGGAACCTCGTCGAGCATTGCGAAGATATGGCTTTCGTCCGCCCGCGTGTAGCGGATGTCGAGAGCCTTTATTTCGCGGATGGTTTTTGAATGTTTTGAGGCAATCTGGGGCATTAGAAAAAGAATCTGGAAATATTTTCGGAAGCAGGCGATGAATGTATAGTTTTTGTCCTGCCCGGCAATAGTGAGAGATTTATCAAGGTATTCGGCCGCTTTTATGAGCCTCCCTATCGCCATATAGCTGAGCGCGAGGCCGCAGTACATGAAGTTCCGCGTCGAGGTCGAGATAAGGCGTGGATCAAGCAGGAGCGAGGCTTCTACCGAAGCTATGGCGCGCTTGTAGTCCTTTTTGAGAAGAAGGTCGGTTATGCGGCAGGTTTTTATCATGAAGTTCGTAAACGTGAGGTCGCTGATGGAATCTGCCTCGCCCTGCGTCCAGAGCGCGGAACGCCCGGTTTCCATCATGAGGCCGAGCAGATAGCCGCGGACAGTTTCCACCATGTAGGTCCCTAAGTTTCTCCCGCGAAGGAAAGCATAGCTGAGAGCTTTGTTTTCAAGGTAATCTATCGCCTTTTGCAGGCCGATCATATCCGACTGATATATGGAGTTTATGCCGAGCAGCAGCGCGGCGCCGTAGGTGACGGTCGCGTTTTTTGCCTGCTCGGAGAGAAACGCCGCCTGATACGCCTGAATGTCCGATTCCTCAAAACGGCCCTGAACGGAATAGGCTTCGCCGCGATATAGCTCCGCGGCCCCGGCACCGTGCCCGTTCGTAAGACTGTTATAGAGCTTCATAACCTCCGCGAGCTTGTCGGCGGTCTCCATCATCGCACCCGGCTTGGAGTAGAACATATACCACATGGAGGAGCAACCGAAGAGGAACGGCTCCTCACTTATGAAAACTTGTGAGGGGGAAACCATGTTCTTATCCGCGAGACGGTATTCATCCATCATGCCGTCCAAATCCGGAAAATGGGATAGGGCGTTCAGCAAATGCCATTCGCCGAGAAGCTGCGAGTCCCCAATCTGTTCAAACATGGCAAACAGGCGCTTCATCTGCAGGTCGAATTCTTCAAAATCGCAGCCCGCGTATAGCGCATAGCAAAGACGCAGCAGCGAATAGGGGTACTGTCGTTGAATATCCTCCGGACAGGCGAGCAGGACCTCGCGCGCGATATCAGTGAAGGAGGCGCCGTTAAAATTCTCCGTAATAAGGCAGACAAGCTTGCATGAGAGAATGGCTTCGTAATCTCGCGCCTGATAATAACAGCTGACGGCTTCCTTCGTCATGCCGATGCGGCTATAGACCGCCGCTGAAGAACGCAGCGCTTCGTTGCGGAAGGCTTCGTCTGTTTCTGCAAGCCGGTTCCTGAGGAAAGAACTGAGAATTTCGTGGGGATAGTATATTTTTTTGGAATCCTGATAGAAAACGAGCGGCGCTCGGCGCATGAGCTGGTGCTGCTCGTCCGAAGATAGAAGCTCCTCGGGAACGAGGGACTCCATCATTTCGCCGGAAATACGGTCAAAGAGACAGAGCCTCAGCATTGCTTCGCGCTGGTTTTCACTGAGACGCTGCCAGAAAAGGTCCGAAAGGAGTTCGTCGAGCCCGTATATGTCGCTCTGAGTAAGACCCTCACGCATATTTTCAAGATATAGCGAAACTGCCGCCGTCCAGCCGTCGGTCTTTTTATGGATTTCGCGGATATCGTCCTTCGTCGCCTCTATCCCGAGCTGACGGGCGAAGCTTGCGACGTCCTTTTCCGAAAGGAGAAGGTCGCGGCTTCGTATGTAGCAGATGCTGCCCTCGAGGGCGGAAAGAATCTCGCGAAGACGCCCGAAGTTCTGAGAGATAAAAATGGCACGGAGACCCTTGTCACCGCATTTTGCAAGGCTGTCCAGCACCTGCGGCTGCCAGTTTGCCAGCGCAAACTGAAAATTGTCGAAAACAAGCGTGAGCGGCTCGCTTGCTTTGATTTCGGAGATTATCTGTGCGGCGTAGTCGGCGTTGCTTCGGTTAAGGTAACCCATGTCCTGCAGCATGCGCGCTGCGTTCTCGTCGATGGTGGAAAGCTGCCGGACGAACCATCGGAAGCTGGTGTCCGGCATACTCTCGACGGCAGTATACCAGCAGACGGAAGCGCCGCTGTCCTGCAGAAAACGGCGGATTGCTGTGGTTTTTCCGTATCCTGCAGGAGCCTCTAGCACAGAAAGGGAGCAGGCGTTAATTTTTTTAAGCTTTTCCTGCAGTGTGTTTGAGAAAAAAAGACCTTCCATACATTGGGTCGCTCCTTGCTTTACGGCGCCATGTACTAAGCGCCATTGTGCAATTTGTATAATGTGCATTATATTATAAATGCTATTTTACCATATATTATGATATTACGCAACTGTTTCCAAGGATGTTTTGCGTGTATTCGTGTATTATATCGTAATTATCTATAGAAAAAACTGTTTTCGCTTTGTCTTGAACTTGAATGAATAATTTGTTATAATGCGGAAAAGAATATATATTCTTCCTGCCAGCCTCAAGAGGCAATGCGGAAATGGGTAAGAACCAACGCGACCGGCACTGTGCGCTCCGATTCGGGCAAGTCAGATACGCAGGTGGGAAGAACTCGCTATTCGAGTTCAGTAGTCGAGACTGCATTTTGAGTTCAATGCGTTTGTCTGCCTCGGCTTTATGAGCCGGAGGCAGATTTTTTTGCATTCGCGATTTTTCTTATTACAGAAGTCCATTTTCATAAAAAGGAGAAGTGACCAATGAAAAAAGTCAGAGTAGTCAACGAAGTCGTTTATCAGAGCGGGGAAGGTAATATGAAGCTCCCGGCGGGAGAAATATATCAGGTGGAGCTTGTTATGCCGGATCGCGTGGTTCTGCGCTCACAGGATCAGGAGCTTTACGAGCTCGACCTCGACACCTTTGAAACCTGTTTTGAGGCGGCGGGATGAAGCTTGGCGTCTGCATGGGGCAAAAACTATGAAAAGCCTCGCAGCGCAATGGTTTTATCCTTTCCGGAGGTTAGCAGATGACAAGCTCTCAGATAGAATGTTTTCTTGCGGCGGCGGAGTGTAAAAGCTTCACAAAAGCGGCAAAATGCCTGTATATGACGACCGCCGCCGTCAGCAAAAATATAATCGCGTTGGAGGGAGAACTCAAGCTGAAGCTTTTTTGGCGAGGGAAAAACCTTTCGCTCACGCCCTCCGGCAGCGTTATTCTCGAAAATATGAAGCGCAGCCGCCTTGCTTTTTCGCAGGCGCTCGAAGAGGCCCGCGTCCTTTCAAAGGAGCTTGGCGGAGCGCTTTCGATAGGCTTCCTGAAAGGCCAGATGATGGACGACAGCATCCGCTCGCTCCTCATCACGTTTGAAAATGACCATCCGAATGTCGAAATGCGCGTCGTTTGGGAGGATTACCGCTGGCTGAATGAGGCCTTGGCGGAAAACCGGCTCGATTTTGTCGAGCTTATGGAGTCTGCCGTCAAACGCAACCCGAAGGCGCGGTATACGAGAATGACCACGCTTGATACCCTATTGGTGCTGCCGAAGGAACACCCCTGCGCCGGACGGGAGGATCTGTCCCTGAAGGATTTTAAGGATGATACGCTTATCCTTCCCTCGGAAGCTTCAAGCATCTACTCGGAGAAGCGTATCCGCTCGACGTGGCTTGAGGCGGGCTTCGAGCCGAAGCTCGTTTATGCGCCCGACCTTGATACGCAGATATTTCTCGTCGAGCTGAATAAAGGACTTGCCATAGCTAACGCCAAGCACATAATGGCCAACGGCAGCGCCGTTTCCTGCGTAAAGATAAAGGAATTGCCGCCGGAGGACATAGTCCTTGCGTGGAATGAGAATAACGGCAATCCGCTCCTGCGCGTTTTTCTGGAGGAGTGCAGGCAGCAGGGCTTCAACTGAAAGTAAACAACAGGTATAAATATTGAGGAAAGCGTCGTGTTGACATATGCGGCGCTTTCCTCAATAATTTTTTGCGTGAAAAGAAACGGACGGAGGCGCTGCAAATGCATGATTGGCAGGCTTTGATAAGAAAACGCGATTTCCCCATGATAGAGAACGCGCAATGCCGCGGGAAAACGGTGGTCTACCTCGATAATGCCGCCACGACTCAAGCCTCGCGTCCGGTCATTTGGACGATGGAAAACTATTACATGCGGCAGCACGCCAATGTTCATAGAGGGGTTTACTGCATGAGCGAGGAGGCTACCGCTGCTATGGAGGAAACTCGCCAGCTCGTCGCGGAGTTTATCGGCGCGGCCTCGCCTGACGAAGTGGTTTTTACAAGCGGGACGACGCAGAGCATAAACTTTCTTGCGGAGGCCTTCGCGGCATCGGTGCTTAAGCCGGGCGACCTCGTCCTTGCGACGGAGATGGAGCATAACTCAAACCTCCTGCCCTGGCTTTCCGCGTGCAGCCGCAGCGGAGCGGAGCTCGCGCTCGTGCCCGTAACGGCGGACGGGGAACTTGATCTTGAGGAGCTGGGGAGGCTTCTGGAAAAAAAGCCGAAGCTTCTCGCCGTATGCGCCGTTTCAAACGTGCTCGGTACGGTGAATCCTCTGCGTGAGATAGCGGAAATGGCGCACGCCGCGGGAGCGGCCGTCGCCGTGGATGCCGCACAGGCGATGCGCCACGGCTTGCCCGGCGTTTGCAGCCTCGGCTGCGATTTCCTTTCCTTTTCGGCGCATAAAATCATGGGGCCTACCGGCTCGGGAATACTGTACGGGAAGCGAGAATGGCTCGAACGGCTCGCGCCGCCCCATACCGGGGGCGGTATGGTGAGCTCGATGCAGTGGCCCGAGATAAACTATGAGGATATTCCGCTGAAATTTGAGGCCGGGACGCCGAATCTTGCCGGAATAGCCGGGTTTGGCGCAGCTATTGAGTATATTCAGGCGCTCGGACGGGAGCGTATTTCCGAGTACGAAGTCTCGCTTATCAAATACGCCGAAAAAAGGCTTTCGGGCATTCCGGGGATACAGATACTCGGCTCCCCGGCGCAGCGTTTCGGCGCGCTCAGCTTCACCGTGCCGCCGCTGCAGGCTTACGACGTGGCACTGATGCTTAGCGCGGAAGGCTTTGCTCTTCGCTCGGGACGGCACTGCGCCAACCTCCTGCATGAAAAAATGGGCGTTTCCGCCTCGGTTCGCCTGTCTCCGGCTTTTTACAACACGAAAAATGAGATCGAGCTTCTTGCCGCGGCGCTTGAGCGCTTGCTGGCTGCGGCTAAAAAAGCGGGAGTTCCTGTCGGAGGCGTGAAAAATGGATGAAATAGCTGCGGAACAGGAACAGATCCTTAAAGAATTTCGCGAGCTTGAGGACCCTATGGCGCGCTACAGCTATCTTTTGGCGCTTGCTTCTCTTCTTCCGTCTTCCCCCGATGATCTGAAAAGCCCGGACTACGCCGTTAAAGGCTGCCAGTCGAGCGTATGGCTGAAGGCCTGGGCTGAGGACGGGCGTTTCAGATTCATCGCGGACAGCGACACGTATATAATCAAGGGGCTGCTCTATCTTCTGATGAACGTTCTGGATGGGCGCCCCCTGGCGGAGGCATCTGGGGCGGAGCTTTATTTCTGGCGCGACGAAATGCTTCTCGGAAGCTTTGACGACAGCCGCAAAAAGGGCATATCTTACGTCGCGGCGACGCTCCGGACCCGGGCAAGGGAACTGAGCAAAAACGAATAAAACGGCAGAAGCTATCTGACTGCCGAATATATATCAGGAGGACAAAAAAGTGAGTATTCTTAAAGCATCAGAGATCCGTTTGGCGATCCGTCCCGTGCTTTTGGGCATGGAGCACAAGTATTTTTACGAAGGACCTTGCCGTTTTGGACAGGGCGAAGCATTGAAACCCGGCTACGACAAATTCGCAAACGAGGAGCTGTTTACAGCGTTTTTGGCGCAGCTTAAGAAGTATTCCCCCGAGGGCGTGGATATTCTTGAGCCTATCCGCGTGGGACGCACGGACGATTGGGAAAACACGCTTGATAACTGGGCAAGGCTTAAGGCAGCCATGGTTGACGCCGACGCAGCCTTTTTCTTCACCAACATCGGCCTTGACGACATCGTCGTGGAATTCGCCGAGCGCTTTACAACGCCCGTTATAATCGACCCCGAGAGTGCTTTTTCTCCGACGACGGATTACGCCGCCATCGTGGCAAAAGACCCGGAGCGCGAGGTTTACGCGCCGCTTTGCTGGTCTGAGGCGACAAAGCTGCTGGCCGCTCTGCGCGCGAAAAAGGTTATCCGCAACACGCGCATACTGCTGCTCAACCGCTTCAATTCCAGCGTTTCCTTCAGCAGCGTTGATACCTTCACGAATCATGAGCTTATCACACGCCGCCTCGGCGTCCACTTCCGTTATATAAACGCTCACGAGCTGCTCGACCAGATGTCTCTTGCCAAGGAGGGCGGCAACCATACTACTCCCGGCCGCGTAACTCCCAATCTTACCGATACTGAGCTTGCCGAGGCGGAAAAAATGGCAGACGAGCTGCTTGCCGGCGCGGAGGTTGCCGATATCCGCAAGGAGTATCTTGTAAATTCGCTCATAGCCTACATAACCGTCCGCAAAAATCTTGACCTTCTTGAGTGCAACGGCTTCACCGCGCCCTGCCCGGACGTCTGCTCGACGCGCCGCCTCAACGAGATGAAGTTCACCTTCTGCCTTACCCATTCCCTCATGATGGAGCAGGGCATCCCGTCCTCCTGCGAATATGACGCAAACAGCGTTCTTTCGCAGCAGGCGCTTATCGCGGTTTCCGGCAAGAGTCCTTATATGGGCAACACTACGCCCGTTCCCTTTGAGGAAAAGGAGGGAACCTTCATGAGCCTTGCGCGCTGGCCGTCTGACGAGGTTAAGGAACGTCTTATAAAGGATGACCCGCACAACCTCTATATGATGGAGCATTCCGTGCCTCACCGCTGCTACAGGAACCCCAACGAAAAGGGCAAGTATTCCATCCGCCATTTCGCGCACGACCAGAAGTGGGGCGCTGTAATGCGTTATGATTTCGACGAGGACGCTGGGCAGACCGTCACGCTCTGCCGTTTCAGCCCCAACGGCGACAAAATGCTCATTGCGCGCGGCACCGTCGTCTGCGGAGACGGCTACACGGCCAACAACTGCAATAACCTCGTCCTCTTCCGCGTGCGCGACCAGAAGGACTGCTATAAAAAGCAGCTCCAGGTCGGCAACCATCTCGCTCTTGTCTACGGCGATTATACCGAAGAGCTCCAGGCTCTTGCCGAAGTTCTCGGCATCGAGGCGCTGGTTTCGATATGAGCGCAGGGGACAGAGAACAGATACGCACGGAGCTTATGCGCTATACGAGCGCGGCAGCGCGGGAAGCGAGGCTCATACGCGAATGCAGGCCGCCGAAGGCTGAGGAAATCTGCCCTCATTTGCGCGGATATATCCTCGGGAAGTTCATGCTTCCGGAGAAAGCTTGCAGCAGCGAAAGCCTGCGCGAGCTCACAGAGGCGAGCCTTGCACGCATGATGCGCGTTTCGCCGCATCTCGTAGAGGTTTTGGACACGGCGCGAAGCTGTGCGGGCGCAAGCTCTGCCATGGTTAAAAAGGCGCTTCTTTTCCAGGCGATGGAGCGGGATTTCGAGATTACGCTGCCGGCGGACAGGACGATACAGGCAGATAATATTTCATCGCTTGCCGCCCTTGTCGCGGAGGTAATGGCAAAAAGCTGAACGGAAAGCGCTTTATCGTTTCCGTTTGGTTGACGAAGCGTTTACGAACGGTATAAATAATTTTAATGGCAATGCAGATGTTAAGAACGGGCACTTACCAATTTTGGTAAGTGCCCGTTCCGGATTTAGACGAACTAATGTCAGCGCCATTCTCTTTTCAAAACAGCATATTGGTACGTGTTTTCGTATATCGGCGTTCCGTCCGGTTTTCCGACGAATGAAATAAACTCAATAAACAAGCCCTCCCGCCTCATGCCGAGCTTTTCGCAAAGGCGCTGGCATGCGACATTGTAATCTTCGGTATAGGCATAAATTCTCCTTGCGCCTTTTTCTTTAAAAAGATAGTCAAAGAATGCATGAGCAGCCTCATAAGCGTAACCCTTCCCTTGATAAGCCTTGTTCAGCATCCAGCAAGGGCTAAAGGTATCCTTGGGGGAGCCGTCATCGTCACGCGGTCCGTCAGACTCGGGATAGGCTTCGATTTCGCCGATCACTTTCTCATTTTCTTTAAGGACAACAGCGAAATAAAAACCCGTCTCACCCATGCGTTTTTTCATTTCTCTCATTGCTTCCTCAAGGGAATGAAGCTTCATGGAAGCAAAGCAGTTCACCTCAGGCTCCGCCAAATATTCAAAAACATCATTTGCATCGCTTTCACGGAAAGGACGCAGGAAAAGTCTTTCTGTTTCAATCGTCATATTAAAACCAATCCGAAATTCTAAAAATGAGATTTTTTGTCGAAATACTTCATTATGTCGAAGGAGCCGAGCTCGCGTCCGTATGCGCCGGTGATGTTGAGCGAGAGGCCGTTGTGCCCTACGCCGAAGAAGAAACCGCCGTCATGGAGAATGCGCGGGTTGATTACGACGAGACCCTGCATTCCGTTGCAGTTTTCCTCGACCCACTCGAAGATGTATGCGTCATCGCGCAGCTTTATGTAGTAGCAGGGGCTCGACCACGTTGCGCCGCCGCTGTTGTCGCCGGAGAAGATAGTCCAGCTCGAGCTTTCGGGCGAGGAGTAAACGTGGATGGAGCTCATCATATCGCTGTAAGTCCACGAGAAGCTCTTGCCGACAAGCTCCGTCGTGAAGTGGTGGCGGCGGGCGAAGGGCGGGACGATGTCGCCGTATTCAAGGACGCCGAATTTCGCCACGGAGCCGACCTCCCATTCGCTGTGCCAGTTGCCTATCTGGGCACGGATGGTGGTGGCAAGGCCGGTAGAGAAGTCCACCGCCTGGGTGACGTTGGCAAAATCGGGGTCGCCGCCGAGCATGTGGGAGAAGAAATAAAGGTCGCGCGCGGGCTCATAGCAGATGTACTTATCCTCGTGCCATTCGCCGCCGTTGAGACGCCAGCGGAGCATGCGGTTCGTCGTAACGTCGTATTCGTAAACGTCGCCGCTGCCGCAGCCGCCCCAGGGGGCTATGGCGTGCTTTTCGCCGTCAAGCTTTACCTTGAACTGCTTGCCGACGAGGAATTCGGAGAAGGGGAGGTTATTCGAGCTTGCCATGATGTTCGGGCCGTCGACCTCAAAGATGCGCTGGCTTTCGCGCGCATGCTGAAGCGCCTCCTCGTGGCTCATGGGAAGGTCTATGTCCATGGGACGGTATGCGTAGCGTCCGCCTTTGTCCTTCATCATCTGGGCCATCGGGCGCTCCTTGTTGCCGAAGTCATAGATGCCCTCGAGGTGCGCCGCGTCGCCGGTAATCTCAAGCTCCGCCGTGTGCGTGGCGTAAACGAGCGTATCGTCCGCGTTGAAGCCGAATTCTACGCCGACAGCCTTGTTGTCGAAGAAATTCAGAACCTCAAGCCACATCTTGCCGCCGAACTCGACTTCCCAGCGGGTGAAGATGTAGAATTCGTCGTCGATTCTTACGTAATCGGAGCCGTCCGCCATTGTTATGCCGCCCATCGCGTCGCCGAGCTCGACGACTGTGGAGCTGCAAAGGCTGGGGAAGAAGGTGAGAATTTCGTAGCCCGTGGAGAAATCCCAGTGCAGACCGCGCCCCTCGAGGCGGTTGGTGTTCGTATGGAGCTTCGCGGGCTTCTCATTGTCGCCGAAATCCGCCCAGCCGAAATAATATTCGCGCTGTATTTCACGCGGGATGTCGCGGTAGCCCTGGGGCGGACGCTGGCCCATGAGGTCCATTCCGACGGGGACTGTGATGCCGAACCAGGTCTCGAAAACGGTGATGGCCTTGGTTTCCTTATCGAGGATAAGGTGCCAGCCGCGGCTCGTTTCGGGGACAAGGTGCGTGACTATGACGACCTTGCCGTAGGAAATCGCGGTATATGGCGCGGTGTACTTCGTGCCGTTCTCGGTGAACTCGAGGGTGTCCGCGTCGATGAATTTGTAATCGAGCTGCTGCGGGGCAAACTTGCCCTCAAGCTTTGCGGAGAAGGATTTTCCGGCAAGGCAGGGGCAGGATGCGCCGTCAGCCTTGCGCTTGGAATCGACTTTTTTGTTGACCTCTTCCGTGGTCATGGGGTTGTATTTGGTGAAAAACATTTTGCAAATACCTCCGTATTAATAATACTAATATACACAATATACTATACCTGCATAAAATTTTCAACACAAATATGTGTATTTTATAAAATATTTTTTCAAAATATTGAAAACAGGCGGAATTGCCGCCTTCTAAAGCCGGTTCTGCGACGAAAAACTATTAATCTTGACCTGTTGGATACTATGGTATATTATTATTCTACAATGTTTAGCGGAGGACAAAAATGGAAACAGTCCTTTTGACCGGGGGCGCCGGGTATATCGGCTCGCATACTGCCGTCGCGCTGCTCGGGGCGGGCTATGAGACCGTCATAGCGGACGACCTGACTAACAGCGAAGCGGGCGTTATCGACAGGATAAAAACCATCACGGGCAGGAGCCCGCGCTTTTACAATATAAACGTTCTCGACGCCGCGGCTCTTGACCGCGTTTTCGAGGAAAACGAGATATCGGCGGTGCTTCATTTCGCGGGCTTCAAATCCGTTGCCAATTCCGTGAAGGACCCGGTGGGGTACTATAAAAACAACGTCGGGACGACGATAACACTCCTTGAAACGATGAAAAAGCACGGATGCGGGCGCTTCGTGTTCAGCTCGTCGGCGACGGTGTACGGCTGTAATAATCCCATCCCCTACACGGAGGCTATGCCCACGGGAAGCTGCGCGAGCCCCTATGGCTGGACGAAGCTCGTTTCCGAACGGATACTTTTCGACGCGGCTGTGGCGGACAGCGCCTTCAGCGCGGTGATTTTGCGGTATTTTAACCCCATCGGAGCGCATGAAAGCGGTCTCATCGGCGAAAAACCGAACGGCGTGCCGGATAATCTCATGCCTTATATCACCCAGCTCGCCGCAGGGAAACGCGACATTCTGCGCGTTTTCGGCAGCGATTACCCCACGCGCGACGGAACGGGAGTGCGCGACTATATTCATGTTTGCGACCTTGCCGCAGGGCATTTGGCGGCCCTTGACTATTCGCGCGGGCATACCGGCGCGGAGGCCTTCAACCTCGGCACGGGGCGCGGCGTCAGCGTCCTTGAGCTCGTTCGCGCCTTCGAGCGCGTGAACGGACTGAGCCTGCCGCTTGAATATGCTCCTCGCCGCCCCGGCGACCTCGCGGAGTATTACGCGGACGCGGGCAAGGCTGAGCGTGTTCTCGGCTGGCGCGCGGAGAAAACGATAGACGATATGTGCCGCGATTCGTGGCGATGGCAGAAAAACAGCGAAAACCTTTAAGGAGTATCAGATGAAGCTTGAATTCAGGCAGGCGGTGCGGGAGGACATACCCGCGATAACCGCGCTTATCCAAAAACGCATAGACTGGATGGATAATAACGGCATCCACCAGTGGAACGAAACAAAATATCTTGAGGTATACGACAGGGTATATTTTGAGAAAAATATAAGCTGCTTCTATCTTGCTTACGACGCGGGTGCGCTCGTCGGCCTCGAAGCGCTTTACGAAACCGACCCGCGCTGGCCGGACGGCCTTCGCGCGATATACGTCCACCACCTTACCTCCGCCGAAAACGGGCGGGGGATCGGCACGGCGCTTCTGAAATTTGCCGAGAGAGAGGCTCTTGAACGCGGCATCGACCTCATGCGGCTTGACAGCGACAGGAATAATACCCGCCTTGAAGCCTACTATACCGCTCTCGGCTACGAGGAAAAGGATTCCTTCACCGAGGGGCTTTACCACGGCACGCGGCGGGAAAAATATCTGCGCCCCGCCTGAGCGCGCAAACGAAAGGAAACCAATGATATTACAGCATTTTGAGCTAAAAAACCCGTCTTTTTACAGAACTATGGGGAAGCTGATGCTGCCCGTTATCCTCCAGCAGATGATAACGATGGGCATAAACTTTCTCGATAACATCATGATAGGCGGCTTCGGCGAAAGCTCGATAGCGGGCGCTTCGTTCAGCAACGCCTTCTATTCCGTTTTTCAGTTTATCTGCATGGGCCTCGGCTCCGGCGCGGTCGTGCTGTCGTCGCAGTTTTGGGGGAGAAAGGATAAAAATTCCCTGCGAGCCACATCCTCGATGGCTATGCAGGTTACGCTCCTTGTGTGCGCGATCTTTACGGTAATTTCCGTTGCCGCGCCCGCTTTTATCCTGCGGCTCTATACTAATCAGGAAAGCGTCGTCACGGTAGGGACGCCGTACATGCGTCTTCTGGGCTTCACGTTCCTGCTATCCGGCCTTTCCTCGACGGCGACGTATCTTCTTCGCAGCACGGGCAAGGTGAATATCCCGCTTATCGGCTCTGCCGCGGCGTTTTTCATAAACCTTTTCTTCAACTGGGTGTTCATCTTCGGCAAGCTCGGCGCGCCGCGCCTCGAGCTCGTCGGCGCGGCAGTCGGAACGATAATCGCGAGAGTGTTCGAGTTCTGCTTTGTGTTCGGCTATTTCGCGTTCAGGGATGAAAACCTCGGCTTCCGCATCAAAAACTTTATTAGTTTCCGCTGCGGCCTGTGGCGGCAGTATATCCGCTACGCGATGCCCGTGGTAATAAGCGATACGCTGCTCGGCGTCAGCCTTTCCGTGACGAGCGGCATAACGGGGCACGTCAGCGAAGAAATGTCGGCGGCAAGCAGCGTCGTCGGCTCGGTGGTGCAGATCCTCACGGTAGTTAACGTCGGCATGGCGGGCGCTTCCGCGATAATGATAGGCAACAGCATAGGCGAGGATGATACAGAGCTCGCCAAAAGGCAGGGAAACAGCTATGTCCTGCTCTCTGTACTGTGGGGCATATTGATGATACCCGTACTCATCGCGCTCGAAGGGCCGTACCTTTCACTCTATTCCGTTTCGAGCGAGACGCTTTCGATAGCCCACAAAATGCTTTTCTGCAACTGTATATTCATGCCTGTGCAAACGATGGCATACGTTGTATCAAAGGGTATACTGCGCGGCGGGGGAGATACGCGCTTCCTCCTTTTGGCGGACAGCTCCCTCGTGTGGTTCCTCTCCATACCCTTCGGCGCTCTCGCGGCGCTTGTGTGGAAGCTCGACCCGTTTTGGATTTACTTCATCCTCCGCGTGGAATACCCGCTGAAGGGCATCGTGTGCTTCATAAGATACTGCACGGGCAAGTGGATAAAGGTAATATGACGAATAACATAGAAAGAAGGTAGATCATCATGTTTTGTCCGCAATGCGGAAATAATCTCGGAACAGAAAAAAGCTGCTCACGCTGCGGCTGGGCAGAAGAAAACAAAATAGTTGAAGACGCTGTGATTCAGGCGGAGCCTCCTGTGGAGGGTATTCCTTCCGGGGAAGAGAGCAATGCGGCTCCGCTCGTTTCTGCGCCTGCGGCATCCTCGGGTTCTTATAACGCCGGAAACACCGCCGGCTCCGGCGGTGCTATGCCTGCCGTCACCGTCGGGCAGCTCAGAAATATGCTTGTTTCCCCCCTCATGCTGACGCTCAGCATACTTATCTCCGTCAGCGCGTTTTTCAGCCTTGTGAGCGGGAGAGTAAACATATTTGCCATACTTTATGCGATAGCCTTCTGGATATCGTACGCCTCTGCTCGCGGAGTAGAGACGGAGATGAAAACTGGCGGGCTTAAAATGAACTATTATGTCAGCAAGGCGTTCATGATAGTCATGTGGGTGGTCATCGGCCTCGTCGCTGCGGGAGTCGTGATTTTTAGCCTTTGCGCTGTATTCGGCGCGTCAATACCGACCTACCGTATTTTCGGAAACGGCGTTGACCTCATACCGAGCTTCAGCGACAGCTTCTACGGGCTTGCCTATGGCATCCCGTTTCCCTTCGACGCCGCGATAATCAATTCCGCGATGTTAAGCGCGAGCGTTTACTTTGTCCTGCTTGCTTTTATACTTTTGATTATCTGCGTGCTGATGGTCGTTATTCAGATATTTTATATCCGAAGCATATCAAAGTTTTCGCGCTCGGTATATAACGCGGCGCTGAACGGGCGCGGCGCGCTCATTAAGGCCAAGGCCGTGCGCCAGTGGACATTCGTGCTCGGCATATTCTCCTGCCTTTCGATTTTCGGCGTGGGATATGACCTCGGGCAGAATCTTGCGGCGCTCTCGGGCGCTTGCAGCGGCGCGGCGATGATAGTGGGCTCGATTATGATGAAAAAGTTCTTCGCGGACCCCGTTTCAAATAATAATATGTAAAAATAAAAGCTTTTTGGCGGGCGTTTTTGTGCAGCACATGCATGAAAGCACCCGCCTATTTTGTTGACATTGGAGCTTTCCGATTATATAATAAGCTTGTTAAAATACTATGTTTTTCAGGCCAAACAGGGGAATCGGGTGGAATTCCCGAGCGATCCGGTCACTGTGAGCGGCGTAGTCCGTGAGTCAGAGTACCTGCTGGAAAACGTGGCTGAAACCTCCGAAGAAGGCGGAAACCACATGTCTGCACCTCGCAGTACTATGTCCGCTTATCAGAAGCGGGCATTTTTTTCGCCCTTTATCCATTGTTTGCAATTAATCTAAAAGAAGGGGTAAAGAAACATGAAACGGATTTTACGCGCGCTTTGCGGGGCTTTGCTTGCGCTCTGCGTCCTGGCATCTATGCCGCTTTGCGCTTTCGCGGCCGATTATGAGGACGGAACCTACACCGTCCCGTTTTCAATGAGCGGCCTCGGGCGCCACAATATCGCATGGAATACCGCGACGGTGGAAGTGGAAAACGGCAGCCTCTACGTCACTTTTACGCTTGAACGCGTCGACCCGCGCGATCATGCCCCGCAGTACGACTGGGTCGAAACCTCGCTGGGGAAGGTTGTCCCGACAATAAACGATGAGGCCTTTACCTGCACCTTTTCACACGTGCCTGTGCCGTCTCTCGGAGAGGTGGAGGTTTCTGTGCAGACTTCAGCAATGTCCCAGCCCTACGCGATAGACTATACGATAAACATAGACGCTTCGGGCATCCCGTTAAAAGCGGAGGAAACGCCGGAGCCCACGCCTGTTCCCACCCCGGAGACGGCGCCTGACGAACCGGATGAAACACCTGCGTCCGCAGAGCCTGCAGCGGACCCCATAGCCGCAGTTACCGAGGAAAGCAACGAACCCGCGGAAGATATTCCGGTGAAACCCTCTCCCACACCGGGAATTGAACCTGTAGAGTCTGCCGCTCCTGCCGAGGATTCCGCATCTGCTGAGGATGCGGCGCCTGCAGAGGGTGCGGAGATCGCCGACGATACGGCGCCCGCAGACCCGGAGCCGGAACAGAACGAACCCGCCGTAACCGAAATCCCCGCTCCCGTGCCGGATGCGGCAGAGAGACAAGCTTCCAAAGAAGTGAATACTAAGGTTGGCCCGATGGTCGCGCTTTTGGCGGCTCTTGTTGCAATAGCGGGTGCGCTTATAGTTGTGATGATCAGGAAGGGAAAGGGCAAATGATATCAAGAATCAAACGCGCTGCCTCGGCGACCCTTGTTCTATGTTTGGCGCTTAGCCTGTGCTCCTGCGGCGCGCCGCAGACTGAAACGGCAGAATACCCCATGGTCGGTGATCTTAAATACGAAAGCACCGTCCCCTTGCGTTATGCCGACCAGTTCGCGATATACAAATACGAGGGCGGATATTCGCTCATTGATATGGTAAACAGCGACCGCCTCCTTGTCGTCCCTGAGGGCAAAAGCGCCCCGGAGGGGATTGACAGCGACATTATCGTCATCCAACAGCCGCTTGACCGCGTTTACATGGCGGCGACCTCCTGCATGGCGCTTTTCGACGCGCTGGGCGCGCTTGACCGCATAAGCTTCGTAGGCTCGAAGCACTGGTACATAGAAAACGCCGTAAAGGCGATGGACGAGGGTAGATTTGCCTACGCGGGCAAATATAACGCCCCGGATTATGAGCAGCTTATAGACGGCGGCTGCCAGCTCGCCATTGAATCGACGATGATACTGCATAACCCCGAGGTTCGCGAAAAAATGATGGAGCTCGGGATAAAGACCATGGTGGAGCGCTCAAGCTATGAGGATCACCCGCTCGGACGCACGGAATGGATAAAGCTCTACGGAACGATGCTCGGCCTCGAAGAGCAGGCTGAGCGCGCTTTCGAGGAAGAAACGGCGAAGATAGAAGAGCTTGAAACGCTCGAGCCCACGGGCAAGACCGTAGCGTTCTTCTACGTGAATACGAGCGGCAACGTCGTAACCTACAAGACCGAGGGTTACGTTCCCGCGATGATACGCATTGCGGGGGGCGAGTATGCCCTCTCGGACGTCGGCCTTGACGATGACAGCAAGCTCAGCACCGTGAATATGAACATGGAGCAGTTTTACGATAAGGCCGTAAACGCCGATTTCATAATCTATAACTGCTCTATCGCAGCACAGCTCTACACTATCGACGACCTTCTCGACCTCAGCCCCGTGCTGGAGGATTTCAAGGCGGTGAAGACCGGGAACGTCTGGTGCACCACCGAGAGCATGTTCCAGCAGACGGACAAAATGGGAACGATAATCGGCGAAATGAACTCCGTCTTTACGGGCAAGGCCGACGGCACAGAACTGAAATACCTATTCAAATTACAATAACAGGGGCTAAAATATGCAACAAAAAGGCTTGAACCGTACAGCCGCGAGAGCGAGATATACGGCGGTGTTCGTGGGGCTTATCGCGGCCTTCGCCGTCCTAACGGTATGGAACATCAATTCCGGCAGCGTTCATATCTCCGTGCCGGATATCGCGCGCATCATCTTCCGCATGGAGGGGGACAGCACCGAGGTCAATATCGTGTGGAAGCTGCGTTTGCCGCGCATAATCGCCTCGGCGGTGCTCGGCGGCGGGCTCGCGCTTTCGGGCTTTCTCATGCAGACATTTTTCGGAAACCCCATCGCCGGGCCGTTTGTGCTCGGCATTTCTTCCGGCTCGAAGCTCATTGTCGCGCTCGTCATGATAGTCGCGCTGAAATTCGTTTCCTACGTTTCGTCGGTGATGATGGTTCTCGCGGCCTTCGTCGGGGCGCTTATCGCTATGGGCTTTGTCCTTCTCGCGGCGCGCTCGATAAAGCAGATGTCCATGCTGCTCGTCGCGGGTATAATGATAAGCTATATCTGCTCGGCAGTGACGGAGTTTCTCATTACCTTCGCCAAGGATTCGGACATCGTGAACCTCCACAACTGGTCGCAGGGCAGCTTTTCCGGCACAAAATGGGAGGACGTTATATTCTTCACTGTCCTGCTGCTTGTGTGCTTCGCCGTCGTTTTCCTTATGTCCAAGCCCATAAGCGCCTATCAGATGGGTGAAGCCTACGCGCAGAGCATGGGCGTGAACGTGAAAGCCTTCCGCGTCGTGCTCATACTTATGTCGAGCCTTATCGCGGGCTGCGTTACGGCCTTTGCCGGGCCGATTTCCTTCGTCGGCATAGCCGTACCGCATCTTGTGAAAATGCTTCTCAAAACGGCAAAGCCTATCCTTGTCATCCCGGCGTCGTTCCTCGGCGGAGGCGTTTTCTGCATGTTCTGCGACTATATCGCGCGGACGGCCTTTGCGCCCGTGGAGCTCACCATCAGCACCGTTACGGCGATTTTCGGCGCGCCGGTGGTTATCGGGATGCTTATTCGCCGCCATGGCGGAAAGAGCTGAGGTGGAAGCATGAGCGAATTTTATTTCAGAACCTCGGATCTGTCCGTCGGCTACGGCGGCAGCGCCCTTATCCGCGATATAAACATAAACGTCCGCGCCGGGGAGATACTTACGCTTATCGGCCCGAACGGTTCGGGCAAGTCCACGATACTCAAAAGCATAACGAAGCACCTTTCGGTCATCCGGGGCGACAGCTTCGTGGCGGACGCTTCCGTTAACGCGATGAACTATAAGGAGCTTTCAAAAAAGCTCGCCGTCGTCCTCACGGAGCGCATAAAGGGCGAGCTTCTCACCTGCCGCGACGTTGTATCCACCGGGCGTTACCCCTATACGAACACGCTCGGACTGCTTTCACCCGAGGATAAGGCGAAGGTGAGCGCCGCGATGGAGCGAGTCTATGCCTTGGAGCTTGCCGAGCGCGATTTCACCGCGATTAGCGACGGGCAGCGCCAGCGCATTCTGCTCGCGCGCGCGATATGCCAGGAGCCGGAGATTATCGTTCTCGACGAGCCGACCTCCTTCCTCGACATCCGCCATAAGCTGGAGCTTTTGAGCATCCTGCGCTCGATGGCGAAGGAGAAGGGCATAACGGTAATCATGTCCCTGCACGAAATAGACCTCGCACAGAAGATTTCCGACAAGGTGATGTGCGTTTCCGGCGACACTATCTCCCATTTCGGGACGCCGGACGAGATTTTCACCGAGGAAATAATCAACGAGCTTTACAGCCTCGAAAACGGAACGTATAACATCACCTTCGGCAGCGTAGAGCTTCCGCGTCCGGCAGGCGAGGCGAAGACCTTCGTGATTTCCGGCTGCGGCAGCGGGGTGGATGTTTTCCGCCGCCTGCAAAAGGAGGATACGCCGTTTTACGCGGGGATACTCTATACTAACGACATTGATTATCAGGTGGCGAGCAAGCTTGCCGCCGAGACCGTGAGCGCCGCGCCGTTCATGCCGATAGGCGACACGGAGTATGCAAGAGCGCTCGAGCTTATGAAGAAATGCAGCCGTGTAATAGTCACGGATTTCCCCGTCGGCGAAACGAACCGCCGCATAAGGGAGCTTATAGATTTTGCCCGCGAGGCGGGACTTATAAAGGAGGCCGATAAGGCAGATTGAACCAGAGAGGCTGCGGCGCAGGCAGGGTCTGCGTATCGCGGCGAGGCAATCCTCCCGGGTGCCGTGTTATTTGCACGGATAATAGGGAATCGGGTGAAAATCCCGAGCGATCCGGTCACTGTAAGCGAAGAGCGGCGGCGTTATTATGCCATTGCACCAAGCGCGAGAAGGCAATGCCGCGGCGATGATGCGCGAGCCAGGAGAACTGCCGGGGAGGGCGAGAACGCGAAAGCGTTCAACCAAAGAAAGGCTGCCAAGGACAGCCCGAAAGGAGAAAAAATGAAGAATACAGTAAAGAAGATCATGTCGCTGCTGCTTGTGCTGGCGATAATTGCGTCGCTGACCGTTCCCGCGCTTGCGGGGGAGGCGGTAAACAGCAATTTAGCCAACGGAACCTACTCCATAGGCGGCGAGGGATATAGCACAGCCATGATAGCCCCCGATGAAACCGATTTCCCAAGCTATGTTGTAGTAAAAGACGGCGCAGCTTGGCTAATTACAAGATCGTATGCGCCCAACAAATTCGACGCCGTATGGAAGGGCAAACGATCCGATGCGCCTGCCGATGCTTCTACAGCAAACGTAATTGCCGGAGTTTTTATAGAAGATGAGAACGGCGTATATAAAAATAGTGGTGCACAATACAGCGGTAACTCACACGAAGGGTATAAAGCTGTACAATTTGTAATACCCTTGACGAGCGAAGAACTGAGCGCCGGGGATGTATATTTTGTACTAAGACGCGCTTCCTGGTCAGCAAGTAATCCTGGAGCTTGGATGGGTTCGGCAGACCAGCATTTTGATTTCGGAACCCTGACTAAAAAAAGCGATTCCACGGAAGTGCCCGGATTAGAGGCAAATCCCGAAGGTTCAACTTTTGGCTTCACTTTGCAGGTAGGCAAGTATGTTGAGGGTACTGATTTCCATACTGCGAGCTTTGAAGGCGTAACATATAAGCTTCAGGATAATCTTGGCAATGAAATACAGCCGTCAAACAGTACATCCGGTATGCTGACCTATTCATCCCTTGATTCTTCCAAGACATACACATTTACGGCGTCTAAGGAAGGCTGGGCCGTTGTAAGACAGGGCGAATGGAATGCTGCGGCACATGCTTATGATTATATTTTTACCGGTGCAGATACCATTAGTATAACTATTACAAGCGCTGATGACGGGAAAAACATAACGGATTCAGTTAGGCCGGGCCTGATATTCCGCATAGTTCCTGTGAAAACCGTTCTCGACCTTGCTCTTGAATGTGTGCCGGGTAATCTGGCTATTTTCACATCGGAAAGCACTGCCCCTCTGATTACAGCGGTTAACGCTGCCAATACAGCCGAAACGGATGAAACAAAGCTTCAGAATATGGCCGATGCCATCAACGAAGCACTTTCCAGGCTCGTTCCATTAGATGGTTCATATGATGCTTCGTTTGCGCATACTGGAAATGGTATGTTTAAGATTATTGATGTAAAAAGTCTTGATGTTGAAAACGGAAAGATGACACTGCATTTTGTAAATGGCAGTAAAACGTACACAAAGCTTTTTATAGGAACAACGGATGAAGCTAATCTGGCAAGCGATACGGATTTGATATTCCCCGGAGAAGAAACAACCGCCAGCAATGGCAAAGCGGGATATAATTGGTCTGTTCCAATAAGTGCGCTTGATACGGAAATAAAGCTTGCTGCATATTCATCGAAAAAAACAACTTTCAATTCCACTGGTGATTTTTTGATTCCGGCAAAAAGTCTTGTAAAGAAAAACGGAACAGATGAATCATCATCTATTCCGCTGGCAATAACGAATAACACCGGTATGTTTAAGGCGGTAAGCGCGCTTCTTAATACATCAGACGGACGTACGGAAATCGTGTTCGCTCTTTCAGGAAACGGGTATCGTGAGTTCTTTAAGGGGACTTACGAAGAAGCCGCAGCAAACGGCGCCGATACAAGCAAATGGATACATGGCACGACTAACTCTGACGGTAAATGGGAGTTCCGCGTTCCTGTTGAGGATGGAGAGAGCTTGATACCGCTTGTCGCGATTTCAAAATCCTATTACGATAAATATGTCAACGGAGAGAATCCCATTGAACGGGCTTTTTATCCGCGTCAGATAGAAATAAATCGCAGCGCAAAAACACTTGTTACGGGAGATTATTCTTCTTCAACGTATCTTGATATTACCAATAATGTCAAGATGTTCAGCGTGGATTCCGCGTTAATTTCAACAGTAGGCGGCCCTAATTCCAACAATTATAAAGCTCTGCTTTTGCTTTCAATGGGAAGCACTTCCTTTGATAAAGCGTTTGTAGGTACTGCTGCAGCGGCTGCTGCGGCCAACGAGACTATCGCCATAAGCGATAGCAACTGCTTTGAGATTCCGGTCAAATGGGTGGAGACGGTTGGACAGCCAGAAACTCTCCATAATTTGCTTGGAGATGCGTTTGTTGTAAGTTTCCATTCTGTAAGCAAAGATGTATGGTATGAAAGAACCTTTGCGGTGAATGAGGTTGCAGCCACACTTGTTATCACTTCAAATGGTTCCTCTGGCGGTTCAGACCCCAATCCTGGCGGTTCCGGCTCAGGGGGCAGCAGCGAAACGCCTGCGGACAGCTCCGTTGAGCTTGCGATAACGAATAACACAGGGATGTTCAAGGCTGTTACAGCTTCCCTTGAAACGAGCGGAGGAAGCGAATATATTGTCGCGGCACTCAGCGGAAGCACATATCATGAGTTATTCAAGGGCACTTATGAAGAGGCTGTGAGAAACGGCGACAATAGAGCCAACTGGATCCACGGTTATGAAAATAATGATGGGAAATGGGAATTCCGTATTCCGATTGCGGCAAACGAGACCGTTGTGCCGGTCGTGTCGGTTTCGAGTACGTATCTTGAAAAGTATGAGAACGGTGAAAACCCGATTGAACGCTCCTTTTATCCCCGCCAGTTTATTATAAACCGCAGCGCAAAGACGCTTGAGGTGGGCGATTACGACCAAACGGTTACTATGACCCTTTCTTCAAACGTGTCCGGCTTCGGTGTGAGAAGCAGCGCGAGCGTACACGTCGTCGGCGGCCCCAATTCCAATAACTATAAGGTCGAAACGACGCTTTCGATGACTGACGATAAGTTTGACCAGATAACTTATCCCACCGTTAAGGACGGCAAAATAAGCACCGACACCGCAGCACTCAGCAATAACACCTTTACGATCAGTCTTACCAACGCTCCGCAGCTTACCGCTTTCAAGGATGGGGAATCATTCGATATTACCCTTCGTGAGAAGGAGAGCGGCAAGAATGTAAGCGCCTATATGACGATAAATCTTCTTGAAAAGACTATAAAAATCACTGCCACCTCCATAAGCGGCTCCGGCGGCGGAAGCGCTGAGAGCAAGAAAGACGAGGAAAATAAGGACGACGCCGCAAAGACCGATACTCCCGCCGTCAGCGAGACCGTGAAGGTCGAGGCGAAGGCTGACGCTAACGGCGTCGCCGCGGCGAAGGTCGAGGCAAAGACCGTTACCGACGCTGTGAAGAGCGCGGCGGAGAAGAAGGCTGATTCCATCGTCATTAAGCCGGAAGTTACCGGCGACGCTAAGGAAGTCAAGGTCGAGCTGCCGAAGGAATCGGTCAGCGAGATTGCGAAGTCTACCGACGCGGCGCTGGTTATCGAGACCGACAAGGGTTCCGTTGAGGTTCCGAACGAGGTTCTCGCTGAGATTGCGAAGCAGGCCGACGGCGCGAGCGTCGAGATTACCGTCGCGGTGAAGAGCGTTGAGGACGCGACGGTCAAGGAAGCTATCAGCGACAAGATCGGCGACGACGTTGCCACCGACAACGCCGCAGTCGCGGAAATCACGGTCACTTCCGGCGACAAGAAGATAACCACCTTCAGCGGCAAGATGATTAACGCCAGCGTTTCCGTCGACGGAAAGAAGGGCTTTGACGCTGGCAAGAAGTACCTAGCCCTCGTCATCAGCGAGAACGGCAAGCGTGAGCTGCTGGCCGGTAAGTGCGCCAAGGGCGCGGACGGCAAGCTGAACGTAGGCATAAAGGTCGGACATCTCAGCACATTTGTCGTGCTGGATAAGGAGCTCAAGAGCTTCGCCGACGCCGAGGCGCACTGGTCGGCTGACGCCGTCGACTTCGCCGTAGCGAACGGCCTCATGAACGGCACCTCCGACACGAGCTTCGCCCCGAATTCCAACCTCAATCGCGCAATGCTCGTCACGATACTTTACCGCCTCGCCGGTTCTCCCGCAGCTAAGGCTGACAACAAGTTTGCCGACGTTGCGGCGGGTCAGTGGTATTCTGACGCAGTCGCGTGGGCAGCGGCAAACGGCATCGTTACGGGCAAGACCGAAACGACGTTCGCCCCGATGGAGAACATCACGCGCGAGCAGTTCGCCACAATGCTCATGCGCTACTGCAAGTTCGCTGGCATTGACACCGCGAAAAACGCCGATCTCGGCGCGTTTACCGACAGCGCAAGCATCAGCAGCTACGCCAAGGACGCGCTTGCCTGGGCTAACGCCTCCGGCATAATCACCGGACGCACGGCGACGACAATCGCCCCCACCGGCAGCGCAACGCGCGGCGAAGCGGCGACCATGCTCATGCGCTTCATGCAGATGTGATGTTCGCAAAGGGATTACTAAGAAATAAGGTTTAAAGCCAATCAAGGCCCGGGCCGCATTTGCGGCCCGGGCCTGACCTTAATGCTCGATTTTTAAATCGTTTTGCGTGGACTGGGCTGTTATGCGCCATTGAAAAAAACAATAAATGTGATATACTTCTATTAATGATTGCCGGACAATCAAAAACGAAAAGAGGTATATTATGGACGCGGGAATTACGAGGCAGCAGGCTTTGGGTCTGCTGAAAAAATACAATAAGGAAGAATTTCACATCCAGCACGCGCTGACCGTCGAGGGGTGTATGCGTTATTTCGCCGATACGCTCGGCTTTGGCGCGGATGCTGATTTTTGGGCGCTTTGCGGCCTTTTGCACGATGTGGATTTTGAAAACTGGCCGGAGGAGCACTGCGTTAAGGCTCCCGAGCTTCTGGCTGAGATAGGGTGCAGCGAGGCGCTTGTCCACGCCGTCTGCTCACACGGTTTCGGCATCTGCTGCGAGGTTGAGCCGAAGGAAACAATGGAAAAGGTGCTTTTCGCAGTTGATGAGCTCACGGGGCTTATCGGCGCGGCGGCTAAAATGCGCCCCTCAAAAAGCTGCACGGACATGGAACTGTCCAGCCTTAAAAAGAAATACAAGGATAAAAAATTCGCCGCAGGCTGCTCACGCGACATAATTGAGCGTGGGGCGCAGATGCTCGGCTGGGAACTCGATGAGCTTCTTCAGAAGAGTCTAGACGCAATGAAAAGCTGTGAGGCGGCTGTGAACGCCGCCATGAGCGCACAGTGAAATAAAGATGCATGGAGGAAATAAGCATTGAAGCCTTCCATATGGAAAAATGAGACGGTTATCGGCGCGATAGTCAGTAACCTTGGCTTCCTTGCGCCTTTTTTCCTCCTTGCGCTTCTTTTTGCCTGCCTTGCGTTTGGCTTCCGGCTCGGAACGGCGGGCTACGCCCTTTACCTTGCGCTGCTCACGGCGGATTACATGATATGCCGTCTCACCCGAACGCGGCTGAACGAGGCGTTGTTTCGTCTGCTTTCGCTCACGCCGCCTGAGGATACGCCCGCCCTAAGCCTCGATTACCGCAGCCTTGCCTTTGCTTCCTGCGTTTACGCGGCGGCTGTTGTTATTCTTGCTTCGGCACTGTTCATCGCCGGAGCGGAAGCGTTGTCAATGATTTTAGTTACCCTCGCCGCGGCGGCCTATGAGCTTTTTATAGACTCAGCGCGAGACAGCGTGAAGAACGGCGAGGACATGCCGCTTGAATTCCGGCGGCGCTTTTACGTTTATTCCTATGCGCCGGACGAGGGTTTCGGGGAATATGAAATTGCTTCGCTCGGAATTTTCGAGCCCTTTTTGCGGCTCTACAGCAGCGATATGCTGGAGGCTTCGCTCGACGGGGAAGAATTTGCCACGGCGGATTTAGCGCTTTATTCGGAGCTGGAGGGCGTTCAGACGCGTATATTCAACGGCTTTGTCCTGCGCTTGGAGCATGAGCTCCCTGTCACTGACCGGCTGCTCGTTTCTTCAATCGAAACGCCGTATCTAAGGAAAGAAGGCATGATACCCGTGAGGGCGGGCAGACCCTCGTTTGACTACCGCTTCAGCGCCTGCTGCGACAGCGCCGAGGGCGGCGCGGAGATGCTGACGCCTGCGCTCAGTGCGGGCATGGACAGGCTCGCCGCCTATGCATACGACAGGATAATAATGTATATGACCGAGCGCTTCTTTTATCTTTTTGCCGCAAGTCCGGATGAGCTTTTTGACGCGCGCGGCATCCGCCGTGAGAAAAGCCCGGAGGCGTTGCGCCGCCGTGCGGAGTATCTTTACGAGCTTGTGAAAAATATGGACTTTCTTCGGCCAGAAGCGCCAAATTTATAAACGAACACGTTTTGCTTTTTTCATTTTTCGCCCAAAAAACCGAAAAATCGGCCGCGTTTTTTTATTTTGATTTACAAAACCGAATGTTTGTGATACAATATACTGGTATTAGGCTGTAATAACGTAATCAATATATGATTATTTGCGGAGGTTATTCAGAACATGAAAAAGGTAAAGGTAAAAGACGCTTCCAAATGCTATGCTTGCTTCCAGTGTATGGTTGCCTGCTCCACCGCGTTCTACAAGGAGTTTGATCAGGATAAGTCCTGCATCCGCGTAGGCAACAAGAAGGACGGCAGCTTGATGATTTATGCCTGCCCGCAGTGCGGCAAGTGCGCCGCTGCCTGCGAGCATGAGGCTATCAAGCAGAATGCTAAGGGAGTTTACATGATAGATAAGAAGGCTTGCGTCGGCTGCGGCAAGTGCGTTGAGGCATGCCCCTTCGGCGTCCTTGTAAAGGTCGGCGATACGCCGAGCAAGTGCATCGCATGCGGCAAGTGCGTAAGAGAGTGCCCGATGGAGGTTCTTGAGCTCGTCGAGGACTAAGGAGCATATTTTTTCGCCGGGACGATTTGACGGTCGTTCCGGCGTTTCCTTGTCTGAGCGAAAATATTGCGTAAACTACTTGACAATTATCCGCGCGGATGCTACAATATCATAGCCGCTTTGAAAGGGTTTTCAAGACGCCGCCGCATACCGCGGCTGCGCACCCGGGATAGCGAGACTTATATATAGGAAGGTGCAATATGCTGCACGCAATTATTGTTACCGGCGGCAAGCAGTACAGAGTCGGCGAAGGCGACGTCGTTTTCGTTGAGAAGCTCGGTGCTGAGGCCGGCGAAGAAGTCGTTTTCGACAATGTCCTTGCAGTAGTCGGAGACGGAGTGGCGAATTTCGGCGCTCCCACCGTCGCGGGCGCTAAGGTTACCGCGAAGGTAGTTAAGAACGGAAAAGGCAAGAAGATTCACATCTTCAAGTATAAGCCCAAAAAAGGCTACAGAAGACGTCAGGGCCACAGACAGCCCTATACGCAGGTTCAGATCGAAAGCATCGTAACCGCGTAATTTTATTTGTTTTCATCAGTATATTTGGAGGTGTAATCTCATGGCACATAAAAAAGGAATGGGCTCGACCAAGAATGGTCGTGACAGTAAATCCAAGCGTCTTGGTCCCAAGAGAGCTGACGGTCAGTTCGTGCTCGCCGGCAACGTTCTCGTAACTCAGCGCGGCACCAAGATCCATCCCGGCACCAACGTCGGCAGAGGCAGCAACGATACCCTTTTCGCTCTCAAGAGCGGCGTTGTCCGTTTCGAGCGTCTCGGCAAGGATCGCAAGAAGGTCTCTGTTTACGAGGCAGCCGAATAATCAGTTTCAGCAAGATTTCACAAGACCGGCTTTTGCCGGTCTTGTTCTTTTTCTAAGGAGGCGATACTCATGTTTGTCGATAAAGTTTCCATAACCGTCACGGCGGGCAACGGCGGCAACGGCGCGATAGCGTTCCACAGGGAAAAATACGTCGCTGCGGGCGGCCCGGATGGCGGCGACGGCGGCAAGGGCGGCAGCGTCATTTTCAAGGCGGACGATAATATGTCTACGCTCATGGACTTCCGCTATAAGCGCAAATACGTCGCTCAGAACGGAGTGGACGGTCAGGGCGGGATGAAATCCGGCAAGGACGGTGAAAACCTTGTTATCCGCGTTCCCCGCGGGACGCTCGTGAAGGATAAGGAAACGGGCGGCATTATTTTCGATATTTCCGGTGACGGGGAATACGTCGTCGCCAAGGGCGGCAGAGGCGGCTGGGGCAACCGACGTTTCGCCACGGCTACGCGGCAGGCGCCGCGCTTTGCCAAAAACGGCCTGCGCGGACAGAAGCGCGAAATCGTCCTTGAACTGAAGCTGCTCGCGGACGTTGGACTCGTCGGCTTCCCGAACGTCGGCAAGTCTACCCTCCTTTCCGTCGTTTCAAAGGCGCATCCCAAGATAGCAAATTACCACTTTACGACGCTTTACCCCAACCTCGGCGTCGTCTATGCCGGGGAGGGCAGCTCCTTCGTCATGGCCGATATTCCGGGCATCATAGAGGGCGCGAGTGAGGGCGCGGGGCTCGGGCATGATTTCCTGCGCCATGTCGAGCGCTGCCGCCTGCTCGTCCACGTGGTGGATGTTTCCGGCAGCGAGGGGCGCGACCCTATAGCCGATTTTGAGGCGATAAACGAGGAGCTTGTGCGCTATAATTCGGAGCTTGCATCGCGCCCGCAGATAGTGGCCGCGAACAAATGCGATATTGCGGATGCCGCAGCCGTGGAAAGCGTCCGCGACTACGTTGAGGCAAAGGGACACAAATTCTTTGAAATTTCCGCCGCGACGCATAAGGGCGTTTCCGAGCTTGTGGCGCAGACGGCGGAGGAGCTTTCCAAGCTCCCGCCCATACAGGTCTTTGAGCCGGATTACGTTGAGCCCGAGCCGAAGCTCGGAACGAGCGACGAGCTCACTATCGAGGTCGAGGATGGAGTATATTATATCAGCGGCGCGTGGATGGAGCGGCTTCTCGGCGGCATCAACTTCTCGGATACCGAGTCGAAGATGTATTTTGACCGTACTCTTCGCACAAGCGGCCTCTTCGAGCGCCTTGAGGAAATGGGCATAAACGAGGGCGACATAGTGAGCATCTACGACATGGAGTTTGAGTACAGGCGCTGATTTTTGCCCTGAAATGTCATAAAACGCGGCTGAAATGTCATTTTATGGTGTTTACAATTATAAGAAATTGTGATATTATTTACTCGTAAGAAGGAAGCACGGCAAGACCAAAGCCAAACAGTTTTTCCGGAAAGGAGGAATCAAATATGGGAGGCAATGCTTTACCGCCTGAGTTCCTGAAAATGCGCGAGGAAATGATGCGCTTTAACGCTCTTAAGGACATCAAGAACAAAAAGGACATGAACCCAAGACGTGACGTGAAGTATATTTTCATCACCTTCGGCGTCATAGCGGCGATAATAGCCGGCTTGTTTTTGATTCCGTATCTGGTGCAGACTCTGTAAACGGAGGCGCGGCAGCATGAGCGGAGGAAAGCCGGACGAATTCAAGCAAATCCGTGATGAAGTTATGCTTCTCAAGGAATTCAGAGGTATTAAAAACAAGGAAAAGGTCACGAGCCCTAAGCGGAATGTGTCGTTTATATTTGTCGTTCTCGGCATTTGGGCGGCGATACTTTTGGGACTTGTGATACTCAATTTCGTGGGCAAATATTTCACTTCTTTTATAGCGTAGAACGAGGCGACTGATACGCCGTTGCGCTGGCGCTGGGTTTAGCGGCTGATTCGATTGATATGGCTGTACGCTGAAATGTTGTTGACTTTTTTGAGTTTTTGAGTATAATATAACTGTAATCACTTAGATTACAGTAAACGTAAATCTCGTGTTGTAGTTCTCCCAATATATGGGAAGTTACGAAGCACGAGATTTTTTGTGAGGTAATTATGAAGGTTGCAATTCTTGTAGACGGCGGTTTTTATCGGAAACGAGCTTCATTTCTTTTTGGCGATAAAAACGCAAAGGATCGGGCGGACGAATTAGTTAAGTACTGCATGAGACATATTGACCGAGATGATAGCCTTTACCGTCTGTTTTATTATGATTGCAAGCCTTCGGAAAAAACGGTATTTAATCCTTTGACAAGCAAGAGCGTAAACTTGCGAAAAAGCGTATTATACGCATGGACTAACGATTTCTTCAAAGAATTGACCCATAAAAGAAAGCTCGCATTAAGAATGGGCGAGCTGTTGGAAAGCTCTGCTGGTTATACTTTGAAGCCAGAGACGCTGAAAAAGCTTTGCAGAAAAGAGATAACTGTAGACGATTTATGTGAGGACGATTTTCGTCTTGAAATACAGCAAAAAGGGGTTGATATGAGAATTGGCCTCGATATTGCTTCTTTAGCTCAAAAAAGATTGGTGGATAAGATTATTCTTATTGCCGGTGACAGCGATTTCGTCCCAGCAGCAAAACATGCTCGAAGGGAAGGCATTGATTTTGTGCTTGATCCAATGTGGCATACGATAAAAGATAGTCTTAACGAACACATTGATGGTTTGGAGTCAAAAGTGGCAAAGCCACCCAATAATAATCATGATCCTCTACATATTGACTATAAACCAAAAGTAGCAGACAATCATTAAGTATGGTGGAGCCATGCTAAGTTAAAACCACAGACCTTTATAGAACATACCGACGAAAAAACGTACATAGGTTTTGGTGATAGAGTCAAATGCATTTGTTTTCATTAATTTGTATCTGAAGACGCAAAAGGGGAAAGGCCGAGCGGCCTTTCCCCTTATTCTTATTGTTATAGGGCTTAGTCCTTGAGATTGAACTCGTTGACGAGAGACTGGAGGTGGTTGGCGTGCTTGGCAAGCTCGACGCTGACCGCGGCGCTCTCTTCAGCGGTGGCGGAGTTGGACTGGACGACGACGGATACCTGGTCGAGGCCGGAAACGATCTGCTCAATGGCCTCGGACTGGGCGTTAGACTCGTCAGAAATGGAATTGACAAGCTCCGCGACGTTTTCGACGACGCCGACGATGTTTTCGAGGGATTCGACGTTCCTCTGCGTAATCTCCTTGCCGTTGTCGATGGCGGCGAGGGTGCTCTTGATGAGGACTGTGGTGTCCTTCGCGGCGGCCGCGCTCTTGTTCGCGAGGCTCTTGACCTCGTCCGCGACGACGGCAAAGCTCTTGCCGTTGGCGCCCGCGCGGGCCGCTTCAACGGCGGCGTTGAGCGCGAGAATGTTGGTCTGGAAGGCGATGTCCTCGATGAGCTTGATGATGGAGGCAATCTTCGCGGAGGAATCGGAAATTTCGTCCATGGCTTCGGCGAGTCTCTGCATCTCCTGGTTGCTGAGAGTTATGCCTTCCTTGGCATCAACGGCGCGGCGGTCTGCGGCTTCGGCGTTCTTCGCGGTGCGCTTAGCCTGCTCGGAGACGGAGTTGATGGTCGTGAGGAGGCCGTCGATGGTGCTGGCCTGCTCGGTAGCGCCCTGGGCGAGGTTCTGCGCCGTATCGGAAACCTGAGAGGAGGCGGAGAGAACGTCGCTCGAAACGGTGTTTATGTCGGACATCGTTTCATTCAGAGAGGCGATGATGCTGAGCAGAGATTCCTTCAGCTCAATAAAGTCGCCGATATACTCCTGCGTAACGTCGAGGTTGATGTCCTTCTCCGAAATGGAGGTGAGGACGCGCTTTACGTCGCCTATGTAGAGGTTGAGGTTCTGCGTCGTCTTGTTCATGGCGAAGGACAGACGCTGGAGCTCATCAATATTGGTCTTCTTGGCGTCCTTGTTGGAGAGGTCACCGTCGGAGAGAAGCTCGAGGGTGCCGCAGACGTCAACAATGGGAGAAGAAATCTTGTTGCTGATGCTTCTGCCGATGATGATGCTGATGACGATGCTTATCGCGGCGACGACTACGAAGAGAACGATGAGAATGTACGCGGAGGACATCATTTCGTTCATGTCGGCGTAGGAAACGAAAATCCATCCGTCGCTGCCGTCAATGAGTCTGAACGCATATTCCTTGTTTCCGCTGATGAAGTTGCCTTCGCCGAGGCTGATTATCTTCTGAGCGTCCTTTGCCGGAGTTTCGTAGGTCGGGTCGGTCTTGGCAAGCTCGATGAGGTTAGCGCGCATGAGCGCGACCTCGGGGACGTAGCAGGCAACGAGAGTGGAGGTGCCGTCGAGGATGAAGCTCTCGCCCTTCTCGCCGATCCTTGCCTGAGAAACTATCTCGCAGAACTTTGTAACGTCGAGGTAGACAACGAAATATCCCTTATAAGTGGAGGTAACGGGCGTCGCGATTGGGATGGCCGTAAGCTCTTCACCCGCTGCCGTAACGAACGTGGTGGGGGAGAGCATAACGGTCTCTCCCTGTGCGGCGCGCTGGTAATACTCGGTGTCGGAACGGTCGACGGTATCGTCATAAGAATGACCGTTTTCTTTAAGAAGCTCGATATAGATGAACTCTTCGACGTTAAAGCTCATCTGGAGATTTTGGAGGGTGACAGTGAGGGCATTGACGCTCGCAAATGAAGAAAGCGAGGTGCTCGCCGCCATCTGCTTAACAGTGTCTTTATAAGTGTTCAAATGAGCTTCCATTAAGAGTTCGTAAGAATTCGCGCTGCTTTCAAGCAGTGTGTCCGCGCTGGAGCGAGTGTTGATGATGGAAACTATTACGCCAAGAGCGCCGAGAACAAGAGAGTCCACGAGAACGATTGCGAATATCATTCTCATAATGCGGTTCTTCATCTTGATGGCGCCTTTAGCCGCCTTTGTCGCCGGTTTTTTGGTGGCTGTCGTTTTTTTGGCTTTTACTTTCTTGCTTTCCTTACCCGAAGAAGAAACGGGCTTGGCCTTCTGGTCCTTCCCTGAACCTTTTGCTGCAAATTTCATAATAGCTCCTTTCCCGCCCTCGCCGGTAAAAGCGTGAGCAGCGTTGATTACTTGCGGAAAATTCTGAGTGCTACAGCTCATCCTGATAAAGCGTGAAAAATCACTTGAGAAAATGCTTTCAATGTTAAACCCTATACATACTTTATCGTTAACTCGACAAAATTCTTTAGGACAACACAACAAATCAAAAAGAAAATCAAAAATGATATTCCACACCACCCTTATTGTACTATGAATATTTAGAAAAAGAAAGAGTTTTGGTTAAATTTGTCGTATTATATTATTTTGCTATTCATGTTTTGTAGAAAAATCAGTAATTTGAGTTACATTTGAACGCATAAAATGAAAAACAGCGCTTTATATTCATGCCAAATTACAATAAGAAAATCTATCCGGAAGGATTTGCGTAATGCCTCGTTGGATTTCATGACCATATATATTCATTATGCTCGGAAAAAACCGCCTTGCCTGACACAAAAGTCTTCTCGCCATAAATTGATATTAAACCATGATTTTCAGCCTTGGCTTGCTTTGTTCGGAACTCACTGAAGTGAAAAACCGGCGTGTGCACGAAGCACACGCCGGTTTTTACTATATGGGGAGCTATAGAAATTATCAATACATTCCGCCCATGCCGCCCATATCGGCAGCGGGAGCTGCGGGCGCGGGAGGCTCGGGCTTATCGGTGACAAGGGCCTCGGTGGTGAGAACCATGGAGGCGACGGAGGCGGCGTTCTCAAGAGCGCTGCGGCAGACCTTTACGGGGTCGACGATGCCGGCCTCGACCATGTCGCAATATACCTCGTGCGCGGCGTCGAAGCCGAAGTTTGCGCGGCGTGCGGTCTTGATCTTTTCAAGAATGACGGAGCCTTCGAGACCTGCGTTTGCGGCGATCTGTCTGATGGGAGCCTGAAGAGCCTTGGCGATGATCTGAGCGCCGGTCTTTTCGTCACCGGTGAGCTTGGAAAGCTGCTTTTCGACGGCAACGGAGGCGCCGACGTAAACGGAGCCGCCGCCGGGTACGATGCCCTCTTCAACGGCTGCGCGGGTGGCGTTGAGAGCGTCCTCGATACGGAGCTTCTTCTCCTTCATCTCGGCCTCGGTAGCTGCGCCGACCTTGATGACGGCGACGCCGCCGGAGAGCTTTGCGAGGCGTTCCTGAAGCTTCTCACGGTCATAATCGGAGGTGGTAACGGCGATCTGAGCCTTGATCTGGTTGGTGCGGCCCTTGATATCCTCGGCCTTGCCTGCGCCGTCAACGATGATGGTGGATTCCTTCATTACCTTGACCTGGCGGGCGGTGCCGAGAACGTCGAGACCGACTTCCTTGAGCTCCATGCCGAGATCGGAGGAAACGACGGTGCCGCCGGTGAGGGTGGCGATATCTATGAGCATTTCCTTACGTCTGTCGCCGAAGCCGGGGGCCTTTACGCAGACGCAGGAGAAGGTGCCGCGGAGCTTGTTGAGGATGATGGTGGCAAGAGCCTCGCCCTCAACGTCCTCAGCGATGATAAGAAGGGCCTTGCCCATCTTGACGACCTGCTCGAGAATGGGCAGGATCTCCTGAATATTGGTGATCTTCTTGTCGGTGATAAGGATAAGGGGATTGTCGAGAACGGACTCCATCTTGTCCGTGTCGGTGACCATGTAGGGGGTGATGTAGCCGCGGTCAAACTGCATGCCTTCGACTATCTCGCTGTAAGTCTCTGCGGTCTTGGATTCCTCGACGGTGATGACGCCGTTCTGAGAAACCTTGTCCATAGCCTCGGCAATGAGCTTGCCGATGACCTCGTCGCCGGAGGAAACGGTGCCGACGCGGGCGATGTCCTCGGTGCCGCTGACGGGCTGGGCAGTATCCTTAATGGAGGCTACGGCGATATCGACGGCCTTCTGAATGCCGCGCTTCATGACCATGGGGTTGGAGCCGGCGGCTACGTTCTTGAGGCCTTCCTTGATGATCGCCTGAGCGAGAACGGTAGCGGTGGTGGTACCGTCGCCGGCAACGTCGTTAGTCTTGCTGGCGGCTTCCTTGACGAGCTGAGCGCCCATGTTTTCAAACGGGTCTGCAAGCTCGATTTCCTTGGCGATGGTAACGCCGTCGTTAGTGATGAGGGGAGAACCGTACTTCTTGTCGAGAACGACGTTGCAGCCCTTGGGACCCATGGTGATTTTAACGGTGTCGGCCAGAGCGTTTACACCACGCTCGAGAGCACGGCGGGCTTCTTCGTTATAAATAAGCATTTTTGCCATGATGATTTACCTCCAAATTACTCTACTATTGCGAGAATATCCTGCTGACGGACTATCGTAAGCTCGACTCCGTCTATCTTGACCTGGGTGCCGGTGTACTTGCCGGTAATGACCTTGTCGCCGGGCTCGACGGTCATCTCTATCTCGTTGCCGTCTACGAAACCGCCGGGGCCTACCGCGACGACCTCGAAAATCTGAGGCTTTTCCTGCGCGGCGCTGGTGAGGATGATGCCGCCCTTGGTAACCTCTTCTGCTTCGACCTGTTTAAGGATGACTCTGTCGGCCAAAGGATTGAGCTTCATAAAAAATTACCTCCTAAAAATCCGGAATTTGCTGCGCCCGAAAAACGCGGCGCTTTTCCGTTATGGCTGAGCCGCACTTTCGCTTGAGCCCGCCTGTTTGATGAAATTGATTACAGTGTCTTTTTCTTCTTAGCACTCAATACCTCTGAGTGCTAACAGCATTATAATAATCCAAGTATAGCCAATATGCAAGCCTAATTTGAAAAAAAAACAAAGAAAATTTCAACCGCAGTCCCGAATAATCATCCAAAACATACAAAATGCTTTGAAATGCTCGCTCTTTCGGCGCTTTTCTCGATTTTTCATGAGCGCGAGGAGAAATATTCCGCGCCCTCGGGAACGATAAGACGGAGCCCGCCGGGGACGATGCGGAAGGAAGAGGCCGCTGTCATAACGCATTCGCCGTCCACATTGACGGGGATGGTTTCGGGGCTTTGAAACTCGGCCTCGCGGCAGCGGAAATGGCGGATAACTTCGGTCATCTCGGCATATCTGCCCTTGGCGTACTTGCCGACGAGCGCGAGGAAACGCGCGCGGCTGACCTTGCTGACCGCCAAAAGGTCGATGAAGCCGTCGTCCGGCTCGGCGTCCGGCACGGGATTGAAGCCGCCGCCGTAATACTGCCCGTTGCAGGCGCAGACGAGGGCGAATTCGCCGTCCAGCGTTTCGCCGTTCACTTTAAGGCGCAGGGGCTTGTTTATGCCTTTTATTAGGTTTACGACGAGGGAGACTATGTAGGCAAGGCCGCCGGAAATAAATCTATTGGTGTACTTGTGAACGTCTGTGCCCACGCGCGCGTCAAAGCCGAGGGAGGCGATGTTGGCGCAATAGCGCCCGGCGACGCTTATGATGTCAATATTGCGGACGGAGCCGTTTATAAGCGCCGGGAGGCTCGAAAACAGGGGCGCGTCATTTCCGAACATGCGGACAAAGTCGTTGCCCGAGCCGCAGGCAAAGCAGCTTACGGCGGCGTTTTCAAAGCTCGCCGCGCCGTTTACGCATTCGTTGAAGGTCCCGTCGCCGCCGCAGGCGTAAACACGCAGCTCCTCGCCGGAGCTCGCTTCGGTTTTTACCTTGTTCTCCGCGTCGAGCGGACCCTTCGTCGCGTATATCTCATAGTCGCCGCGGCCGGACATTAGGGAGTGTATTTCCGCCGTGAGCCTCGTGAGATTATCTCCCTTTCCGGCGACGGGGTTTATCACAAAAAGGTTTTTCATATTACTTTTTACCTTTATACATATATAGCTGGCACTGGATCATGCCGTTATAGACCTTGCGGCGTTTGTCGGCGCTTTTGCCGAAGCAGCGCTCAAAATCAAGGTCGGAGGTGAGAAGATATAAGCTCCATGAATCGAGCCTGCGGTAGATTTTGCCGAGCGCGCGGTAAATATCCTCGGCCTGCTTTACGTCGAGAAGTCTTTCACCGTAGGGAGGATTGGCCATGATTATGCCCGGCCCCTCTGCGGGCGGCGTGAAGCTCAGCGCGTCGGCACAAGAGAAACGGATGTATTCCTCAACCCCGGCGCGGCGGGCGTTTTCGCGGGCTATCTCTATGCAGGCAGGGTCTATGTCCGAGGCAAAAATGCGGTAATCTCCGCGGTATTCCGCGCTCCGCGCCGCCTCTCTCGCGTCGCGCCACAGCTCGCGCGGGATTGTCCGCCATTCCTCGGCGGCGAAGCGGCGGCTTATGCCCGGGGCGCGCCCGAGGGCCGCGAGCGCGGCTTCGATGGCTATCGTTCCGGAGCCGCAGAAGGGGTCGCAGAAAACGTCGCGCCCCTTGAAGCGGGAAAGCTTCACCATCGCGGCGGCGAGCGTTTCACGCAGGGGAGCGAGGTTCGCGTTCGGGCGGTAGCCTCGCTTGTGGAGCGCAGGGCCGGTGGTGTCGAGGTAAAGGGAAGCGGTGTCGTTTAATATGGAGAAGCGGATTTGGTATTTTGCGCCCGTTTCGGGAAATTCCGAGATGCCGTATTTAGCCGAAAGGCGCTTTACGACGGCCTTTTTGATGATGCTCTGGCAGCTCGGGATGGAGTGGAGCGCGCTGCCGAGTGAGCTTCCCTTTACGGGGAAGCTCCCGTTTTTGTCGATAAAATTCTCCCACGGCAACGCGGCGACGCCCTCAAACAGCGCGTCAAAATCCGGCGCGCGGAATTCGCCCATGAGTATCTGGACGCGCTCGCCCGTGCGGAGCCAGAGATTAGCCTTAATAAGCTCCGACGCGCCGCCTTCAAAGAGAACGCGGCCCGTTTCGGCCTTTACGCCGGACATGCCCATATATTTAAGCTCGTCGGCCGCGAGACCTTCAAGACCGAAGAGACAGGGAACTGCAAAAATCATTTCGTAACCTCCGCAAGATATGCGTGCCAGTCGTCAACGTGGTAATGCTCAAGAACAGTGAAGCCGGCGCGTTCAAGCGCGGCGGAAACCTCGTCCTCGCGTCCGTCGATGATGCCGGAGCAGATGAATTTTCCGTCCTGCTTTACCCATTTTGCCGCGTCCGGCGCAAGGGAAATGACGACGTCCGCGACGATGTTGGCGAGAACAATGTCGTATTGCCGGGCGGAAAGCTTTTTGCGGAGGGAAAGGTCGCGCGTCGCGTCCCCGGCGTAGACTGTGTATTTGTCCGCGCCGATGCCGTTGAGCGCGGCGTTCGTCATGGCGGTGTCCGGGGCCTTGGCGTCTATGTCGCAGCCGACGGCGAGCCCTGCGCCGAGACAGAGCGCGGCTATGGAGAGAATTCCGCTGCCGCAGCCGAGGTCAAGCACTGCCTCCGCCTCGGGGGCAAAGCGCTCAAGCGCTTCGAGGCACATGCGCGTAGTCGGGTGCGAGCCCGTGCCGAAAATAAGGCCGGGGTTGAGCTTGAGCACGCTCCGCCCGCCCGCTTCCGGCGTTTCCTCCCATTCGGGGACTATGAGCAGCTTTTGGCCGACCTCAATGGGCTTATAGTACTGCTTCCAGTTGTTTTCCCAGTCCTCGTCCTTAACGCGGTTGACGACGGGGAAGTAGCCCATCGGTTCGAGCGAGGCGGAAATATCGGCAAGCTGCGCCGCGCCCTCGTCGTCCGCCGAAAGGTAGAATTTAATAAGGCTCCTGCCCTCCATCTTCCGGCTGAGCTCTTCGTCCACATAATCCCAATACTGCTGATTATCCTCCATGAAGCGCTCAAAATCCTCGCCGTCCTCGATAACGAGCCCGGTCACGCCGAGATTGTCGAGCAGGTCTGCAAGCGCCTCCGTCCCGTCGTATGCTTCTATGCTTATTTCCAGCCATTCCATAGCCATTTCCTCCGTGTGTGTCGTTTTATACCGTAAAGTTTACTATACCATAACCCAATCGGATTGGCAATTCAAAAAAACGCCCCGATGAGCGGGGCGTTTTAAAGCGGTTTTGCGAAATGCTATACTGTCTTTTTGCTTTTTCTTGTTATATGCAGCACTATTCCAAGCGCGAGCCCGACTGCGGCGGGGCATATCCAGCCGAGACCGAGGGAATAGAGCGGGAGGTACTTTGCTGCCGCATCAGTGACGACGCCGAGGGAGAGCGCGTCCTTTACGCCCTGCGGCAGCGCGGCGATAAGGTCGAATATCGCGGCAAAGAGCGTGAAGGCCGTTACGGAAACGTAGACCGCGCGGTCATAGCCGAAGAATCTGCCGAAAAGGGAAAGCAGTATCAGCGTGATTGCGAGCGGATAGAGGAACATCAGCACAGGGATGGCGTACTCGATTATCGCCGTGAGGCCGACGTTTGCTATAAGGAAGGAGAAAACGCTGAAAAGGATGGCCCAAAAGCGGTAACCGGGGCTGCGGGGGAACATTTCAGTGAAGCTTTTCGCGCAGCTCGTCACGAGGCCGATAGCGGTTTTGAGGCAGGCGAAGGCGACGGTAACTGTGAGGATGACCGTTCCGCCGCGCCCGAAATAGTGCGAGGAAATGTCCGCGAGGGCGATGCCGCCGTTTTCGCTTATCTCAAAAAGACCGCGGCTCTGCACGCCGACGACGGTGACGGCGATGTAGATGACCGCCATTATCGCGCAGGTGAATACGCCGGAGCGTATGGTGCTCGCCGCGACTGCGCCCGGCTCGTTTACGCCGAGCGAGCGTATTACGTTTACCACAACTATGCCGAAGGCGAGGCCCGCCAGCGCGTCCATGGTGTTGTAGCCCTCAAGGAAGCCGCGGAAGAACGCGCCGGACTGGTAGCTCGCGTCAGGCGTTACGGAAGAGACCGGGGCGAGCGGGCTTATGAGCGCGCGCAGGACGAGAACGGCGAGGAACACAAGAAAGACGGGGTTGAGCACCTTGCCTATCCATGTGAGTATGCCGTTGGGCTTGAGCGAGAAAAAGAGCACGACGGCGAAGAATACAAATGTGAAAACTGCCAGCGGCAGCGCTCCTGCGGAGGGGAAAAGCGGCGCGAGACCCACGGCGAAGGGTACCGTCGCGCAGCGCGGGATGGCGAAAAACGGCCCTATGGTGAGGTACAGCGCGCAGGTGAAGAAATAGCTGTAAGCCTTGCCCGTTCTCGCGCTGAGCTGCTTTAAGCCGTCGCTGCGGCTTACGCCGAGCGCCGCGACGCCGAGCAGCGGCAGCCCCACGCCGGTTATGATGAAGCCGATTATCGCGGGCCAGACATTACTTCCGGCAAGCTGCCCCATGTGGACGGGGAAGATAAGGTTGCCCGCGCCGAAGAACATGCCGAAAAGCATGCTCGCAACGGTGACGGATTGCTTAAACGACAATTTTTCTTTCATGATTAGCCTCCGAAGAATAGGGCAACACCGCACGATTCCGGCACGAAGACTACGCGATGCTGCCAAAAAAATAAAATTGCCTCCCGAAAAAAACGGAAGGCAATCTTTATGCTTTTAAATCAGTTAAGACCGAACTTCTTGTTGAACTTATCAACGCGACCGCTGGTATCGACCAGCTTCTGCTTGCCTGTAAAGAACGGATGACATTTGGAGCAAATCTCAACCTTAATGTCCTTCTTGGTGGAGCCGGTTTCGATGACTTCTCCGCATACGCACTTGATAGTGGTTTGCTGGTAATCGGGATGGATACCTTCCTTCATTGACTGTTCACCTCTTTCTTCACAAGCTTATCAATGGATTTTGCCATTAACAGCGAAAGTATTCTAACACATAACTTTTCAAAATGCAACAGTTTTTTTGAAGGAAAAGGCAAAATGAGCGCTTGAAAATATTTCCTTGCAAATTTAACCAAAAGTTAAAGGAAAAGAAATCAAAATTAACACCCTCTCAATTTGAAGAGTAACAATTCGGGTGTATTATTGTATTGTAACGCAAAATGGCTGCGTAACGGTCATTCCTCACGTTCCGCTGGGTTATGCCCGCCCGTCACGCAGTAAAAACGAAAGAGGGATACGCGAAATGGCAGATTATCAGAAGTTAGTAGAAAACAAAAAATGGAAAAGACTTGCCCGCCTCGGCAGAAGCAAAAAGCTCGCCGTAGTAGACGAGGTCGCCGCAGCCTGCGGCATGGCAAAATCCGAGGAAGCGCACAACATTCTGGTCGACATTCTTTCCCGTCCGGAGAGAGAGGCACAGCTCGCCGCAGTCAAGGGCCTCGGAAGCCTCCGCCACGACATAGGCAGCCAGATCACCCGCCTTATTTGGCTCAAGGACCGCATCGACCAGTCCGACACAGAGCTTGCCGATACAATTGACAAGGCACTCAGCCAGCTTCACGAAGCCAAGGCAAGATAATTTTTGTACACAGCGTAGGGCCGCACCGGAAGGTGCGGCCTGATTTTTTTCGGGGATTTGGCGCATGCATGCGGAACGCCGGGTACGGCGTTCCCTACAGGGCAATAATCAACCATGTTACATTACCTTGGCAGTGACGCGACTATTTATGTTAGAGATATAAATAGGCTCAACCTATTGCTGCCCGGCATAGAGATACAATCCCTCCAGCTGCTGGCAAAGGTTGAGCCTATGTCAGGAACT
>JAEEGK010003123.1_pt1 | contig 41466 bp, 30 predicted proteins | sample 8958771 | NCBI WGS metagenome assembly JAEEGK01 (sample SAMN16246547, study PRJNA631951) | gut metagenome | biome: gut microbiome; feature: rumen; material: SC-attached | host: Bos | place: Iran: Karaj | collected 2018-10
TTCAGGACGGCAAGATGAAGTGGACGGCCCTGCGTATTGACGAGGACCTCACTACCCACACCGAGACCCTGGAGTTGAGCAAGGTTCAATAGCTTTTTTGTAACAAAAACAAAAGGACGATGAAAAGAGAATTCAAAGATTTAATCCGTTTCGAGCAGTACGATAACTTGAACAGTGAAATCAAGGGGGGCTACGACAAGGCTCATGCCGTAAAATGCGTGAACGGTACCTTCGTGGGTACCGAGGAGCATGGAGTGGCGTCGTGGCTGGGCATCCCCTACGCGAAGGCGCCCGTGGGCGCGCGACGCTTCAAGGCACCGGAGTACGTGGATGCGAGCGACAAGGTCCTCGAGGCCAAATACTTTGGAAAGGGGGCCTTTGGTTCAATGGGTTACCCGGATTGCGTTCAGACGCTGATGTCCGAGGACTGCCTCTACCTGAACATCTGGCTCAATACTGACGACAAGACGGCGAAAAAGCCGGTGATGGTCTGGATCCACGGCGGGGCGTACGTCGTCGGCTCGGGTTCGCAGGCCTCCTACAGCGGAGCCAACCTTGTCCAGGAGCATAGTGACATCATCTTTGTGAATATCAACTACCGCCTGAATATGTACGGCTTTATGGACTTCTCGTCCGTGCCCGGCGGCGAAGCCTTCAAGACGGCGCCCTGCAACGGCCTGCTGGACCAGGCCATGGCGCTTCGGTGGGTGCACGAGAACATTGCCGCTTTCGGCGGCGACCCGGATAACGTGACCATCTTCGGACAGAGCGCCGGCGGCGGCTCGGTCTCCATCCTGCCGGTCTTGAAGGAGGCGAACCGGTATTTCCAGAAGGTCATCGCCCAGAGCGGCTCCACCACCCTGGCCTTCCCGGTGGACTGCGCATCCGCGCAGGGCAAGACCAAGGCACTGCTTGAGTACACCGGCTGCAAGACGATGGACGAGATTATGGCGCTGAGCGAAGAGGAACTCCAGAAGGCGTATGTCGAGGCGGTGGGCCAGTTCACATCCTGCCCCTACTACGGAACGGAGGTGCTCCCCGAGGCGCCCGTCGAACTGTACAGGAAGGGCTATGCGAAACACATCTCCATCATGGCCGGCAGCACGGCCGACGAGGCCAGGCTGTTTATGGGCGAGGGGCCGGAGTTGAGCTTGAAAGAGCAAAAGTTGTTTGCTACGCGCGCCGTTGGCGACGCCGCCCAGTGCCTGAAGGAAGAGGACAAGAAGTATTACGAGGAATTCTGGCGTGTCTGCAGGACCCCGGAGCCGGGACTTATCGAGACGGAGTTCATCAATGAGCTCATGTTCAGGGTGCCCATGCTCCAGCAGTTGGACGTGCAGAGTGCGTTCAACAAGACGTTCTGCTACTACTGGTCGTACCCGGCGAGCAATCCGGAGATTGGCGCGGCCCATTCCGTGGAGCTCATGTTCGTGTTCGACATGCGCGGCTTCGGGACAAGCAGCACCTTCAACGGCACCAACAACTCGGACGAGATCTTCACGGCCGTCATGCAGATGTGGACCAATTTCGCGCGCTGCGGCAACCCGTCCACGGACAAGGTGGAATGGAAAGCATACTCGGCCCAGGACCAGAACGTACTGGACATCGCCGGGCCGGGTGACCTACGTATCAAAAAGGGCCTGCTGGCCGAACAGTACAAGGCCGTACTCCCCTTGCTCGGTTACTACCAGTTCATGGACAATTACTTTACCCCTCACTACCTTTTGGATATCATCGCCGCGCGCGATCAACACTCATAAGCCATATGTTTGGACGGAAAAGAAGTAATCGGGAAGAGTATTATAATAAGAAGTCCCATCTGATTAACAGACTGAACAAGGATGTAATCAGAGACGGGACGGCAGGATAGCCAGTATGGAAGTGGAATTTGTGGAAGCACAATAGGAAACGATGACAGAATCGACTTATCAACTCCCGAAACATTATTCCTTCAAGACCATCTGGAGGATTACCCTCCCCATCCTGGTAGCGCTGGTGATGGAGGAACTGCTCGGTATGACCGACACGGCCTTCCTGGGTCGTGTCGGTGAGATCGAGCTGGGAGCATCGGCCATTGCGGGTGTCTATTTCACCATCCTGTATATGCTGGGATTTGGCTTCTCCATAGGAGTCCAGATCATCATCGGCCGGCGCAACGGAGAGGCTTGCGAGAGCGGGAAAGGCTTTGAGGCCATAGGACGTGTTTTCTGGCAGGGAGTGTGGTTTCTGACGGGCCTGGCCCTTCTGACTATGGTCCTGTCCTTCTTCCTGTCCCCGCCCCTGCTCAGGGGAATCCTGAAGTCGGAAAACATTTTCAATGCTGCCTTAGTCTATGTAAACTGGAGAATTCCGGGGCTGTTGTTTGCCTTTATGACAGCGCTGTTCCGTGCATTCTACGTTGGAATCCGGGAAACGGCGAGTCTCACCTGGAATTCCATCGTTCTGGTGGGCAGCAACATCTTTCTGGACTGGGTACTCATCTTTGGCCACCTGGGTGCACCGGAGATGGGCATCAAAGGTGCCGCCCTGGCCTCCACCATCTCAGAAGGCATCTCCTTCCTCTTCTTCGTGGTATGGGCCTTCTTTACGGCCCATAAGAAATACGGCCTGCAGAAGATGGTCAAACCCGTCTGGGAGGAGCTCAAGCATACTTTTGCCACCGCCTCCTGGGTGATGGTGGAATATGTGCTCAATGTCTCCGTATGGCTGCTGTTCTTCCTCTTTATAGAGCATCTGGGAGAGGAGCAGCTGGCCATCGCCAACATCGTGAGGAGTATCTCCGAGGTGCCGTTTGTGTTCTCGGCGGCCTTTGCCTCCACGGCGGCCACGCTGGTGAGCAACATCATAGGTGAAGGGCATCCCGAAGGAGTGATGACCGTTATCAGGCGGGTGGTCTTGCTCTGTGCCATAACTATGTTGCCGCTGCTGGTGTTTTTCTTCGTCTGTCCCAACTTCATCATCGGCCTGTTTACAGACATTCCCAACCTGGTCAGCGATTCCATTACCACTATGCGGGTGATGTGCGTTGCCATAGCGGTCACCTTGCCCTGGAATGTGTATCTGCAATCCGTGGCGGGAACGGGAGACACACGCGTGTGCCTCCGCTGCGACGCCGTAGCCCTGGCCATCTATGCCGTATACTGCACCATCGTCATAGGTATCCTCCACTCCAACATAGCCGTGTGCTGGACGGCCGATGGCGTTTATTCGCTTTGCATCTGGATCCAGTGCGCCATATACATCCACGGTAAAAAGTGGGTTAACAAAACCATTTAATCATGAGCAAGAAAGCAGATCTGGTTGTTTACGGTAATATCCATACCGTACCCAAGGCCCAGGCCGTGGCCATCCTGGACGGCAAGTTCATCTACGTTGGCGAGAAGGCCGGCGTAAAGGATTTCATTGGCGAGCAGACCCAGATGGTGCACTATGACCAGAGCATCCTCCTGCCCGGACCGGGCGGTATCGCCGTGGGCAATCAGGCCAATCTGGTGGTACTGGATGAAAACATAACCACCTTCGATCCCCTGGACCTGGCCAACGCGAAAGTCCTAAGGACTATGACAAGTGGTAAATGGCTAGTTATAAATGAGAAAAACTAGTCTATTTGTAAAGAACAACAACAAATTGAATGAACAGCATTTACGAGAGCTTTTACAACAACTTGATTGCCGAAGAGCGGTACCGGATGATCCTGGACTTTATGGTGGAGAATATGAAAGCCACGCCGCTCAGCGAGGAACAGCGCAGCCAGATGGCCGCGCAATGCCTGGAGGTGGTGGAAGAGCCTACTGAGCGAGGGTTCCGCGTGAAACTGATCATCTAACAAAAAAAGGACACCAAGACGGTGTCCTTTTTTTTGTGAGGGATACTCCCCTACTTGGTGTTCTTGATATAGGCGAGGATGACGTCAGCGGCCTCTTCTTCGGTGAGGTCGTCCACATTGATCACCAGTTGGTAGTTGCGAACGTCGTAGCGGGACTTGCCGGTGTAACGCTTGATGTAGTTGTCACGCATCTTGTCCACGCGCTCAATCACTTCTACAGCCTGCTCACGGGTGAGGTTCTGCTTGCGCATCACACGGGCGATACGGTGCTCCATAGAAGCGGTGATGAACACGTCCACCTTGTTGGGGTGGTCCCTGAGCACAAAGAAGGCCGAACGGCCGGCGATGACGCAGCTGCCTTCCTCGGCGATGGCCTTGATAATCTCTACCTCGGCTTCGTGGATGTCGTCAGTGGTCAAATCGGCCCGGAATTCCTTGATGTACTGGCTTCCGGCCTCAACAAACATACTGGCGTCCGGTGCGGGAGCAACCAACTGGATAAAGTCGTTGAACCAGTTCTTCTTCTGGCCCTTGAGGTTCTCGATACCGCTGGTGGTAAGGCTGAACTTCTGCTGTAGGCCGTGGATGAGTTCCTTGTCGCTGTAGCGGACGTTGAGCTTCTGAGCCAGCAGACGGCCAATGGTACGGCCGCCACTGCCCAGCTCACGGCTTACGGTAATGACAAAATCTTTCTGGGTGTTCATAATCTACTGGATTTCAAAAAGATTGAGGAATCCGGTCATCATAAAGACCTGACGGATATCGTTGTTGATATCCTTTACAATCACATTTCCACCCTTGGCGGCAGCTGCCTTACGGATGGTGAGGAAGATACGCAGACCGGAGCTGGAGATGTAAGACATCTCTTTGCAGTCCAGCACGATGGTACCGGTAGGATCATTCAGGATGGGTTCAATGCTCTGAGAAACTTCCTGAGAGGCGGGGGTGTCCAGACGGCCCACGAAACGGGCGGTGGTCACATTGTTTTCTTTTTCAATAAATACTTCCATATGCTTAGATTTTTTTGATCATAACTAAAATGTTCTTTCCTTTTTCGTACCGGTACGAGACCGTGTCCATAATGTTTCTGACAAGGTAAATGCCCAAACCGCCAATCTGCCTTTCATCCACTCCCAAGGTCACATCGGCCTCCGGAGCGGCTGTGGGGTCAAAGGGCTTACCGCTGTCGCTGATGATGAACTCGAGGCAGTCCGGCCTGATGTACGCCTCTATGTCTACCAGACCGTCAATCCCGTCCGGATAAGCATAGAGGATCACATTGGTGACCGCCTCTTCCAAAGCCAGGTTCAGACTCATGGCCAGAGCTTGGTCCAGATTCTTTTCCTCGGCTATGGTTTCAATAAACTCAGCGAGCTGCGGAATCTGTTGAATGTTGTTGTGTAGTATTAAATGACGTGCCATAATAGCAGGTTGTGTATTTTCATTCAGGAAGTGGATGAACAACATAGTTATATCATCGCTCTGGGGTGCATCCTGCACAAACTCGGCGATGGCTTTGTTCACGGCGTCCAGATGGCTCTGGGCCGTTCTTCTCTCGTGAAGCACGGCTTCCAGGCGCTCCAGGCCGAAGAGCTGGTGATCCGGGTCTTCTGCTTCCGTAACACCGTCCGTATACAGGTATAAGGCATCATCATAACGGAGGTTGATCTCCTGGCCTTCGAATACCATGCCACTCAGAACACCCAGCGGCAGATTGGGCAATACATCCAGCGACTGAATATGATCCGTAAACAGGAGCGGCGCGTTGTGACCGGCGTTGCAGTAACGCAGACGGCCGTTATGGAGATCCAGCACACCGCAGAAGAACGTGACAAACATCTCGTTCTCCGACATATTGTCCATAAGGGAATTGTTGACGTCCGTCACAATGCGGGCCGGGTCATCCTCCTGGGCCGAAATGTTACGGAAGAGGCTGCGGGTAACCGTCATCACCAGGGAGGCGGGAACGCCCTTGCCCGAAACGTCACCTATGCAGAAGACCAGCTTCTGGTCTCTTATGTAATAGTCATAAAGGTCTCCCCCCACCTGCTTGGCCGGCACAATGGTGGCGGCTATATCCAGGTCATCGCGGTCCGGAAGCGGTTTGGGAATCATAGACATCTGGATGTCCTTTCCAATCTGGAGTTCGCTCTCCATCTTTTCCTCTATGTCCTTGGTCTGCTGGTATTCCATCCAGCTGCGGGCCACCGAGAACAGGATGTAGATGAGCATAGCCAGACCCAGGATCTGGAGGATGATGCAGATAATACCTATTCTGCGGACATCCTTATACACTTCCCTGTCCGGGATTACTACGGCCATAGACCAGCCGGTGCGGGACACCGGGCCATAATGGACGTAAGAGATTCCACGGGGAGTATGGAGCGTCACCACACCGCGCTTGCCGGCCAGCATCTCGCTCTTGAGCTTGCCAAAGCTCGCCTGATCAAAGGAGCTCTTCTGCATATCCTGGGCAGAGAAGCCCATTTTCAGGCTGTCTGGCGGGCCCATCAGGACCTTGCCCTTCTGGCTCAGCAGAATGCTGAAGGCCTGGGGATAAATATCTACCTTGCCCACGTGCTGGGACAGCCACTCCAGGGAGACATCGGCCGTCATAATGGCCGCCGTAACATTATTGGGGTCATTGACGGGGCGTGAATAAGTGGTCATCAGGATGTTTCCGCCTCCGGTGTCCAGATAAGGTTCCGACCAGTAGCCCGAACCGGTTTCCAAAGGTTCTATGAACCACTCGTGGACGGGATAGTTGTACTTCTCCGTAGCCAGCGAGAGTTCCTCAATTACTCCGTTGACGGAATGGGCATAAGGGGCAAAGAACGGAAGGTCCTTGTTGTATCCGGGGACCAGAGCCACCGTAGAGCCCACCACCGACGGGGTATCCTCCACGATACGGCGGGTTACGCTCATAAGGCTGTCCGGGTTGTCCATACACCACTGGACAATCCACATATTGGAGCGGACGGCCTGCTCGGCCTCGTCTATCACGTCCCTAATCTCGTACTCTGTGTTACTGAGGACGCTGTTGGCCTTGAGAGCGGCTTCCTGACGGGAACTCTTGACCAGAAGATTAATTTGCACAAAAGAAGTAGCCTCCACCACAATGGCGGCCACTACAACCTGGGCAATCTGGAGCCAGGTCCTTCTTTTGTCAAAATTAAACTTAATCATCGGTTTCTCCCATCATAATCAGCAGATGGTCCAGGGCTTCCAGTTTCATACTGCCGTGCGGCACCAGGAAACGGTCTCCCCGTTTGACCATAATAACGCGGATGCCGTGCGGAAGATGCAGGTCCCGCAGGGTTTGCCCGGCGGCCTCTTCTCCCACCACGTGGTCACGCATCATACCCATTTCCTCGGGTAAATCCAGGCCGAAGGTCTCTACCTCCGGATCTTCGTCTATACTGAGGTTGAGCCACTTGGCCACCGTGGGCAGGGACATTCCCTGGAGCAGCAGCGAAAGCAGCGTAATCACAAGCACGATATTGAATATCTCCGTGGAGCCGCCTACCTCGTGTACCACCGTGTATAGGGCAAAGAGAATGGGACCGGCACCCTTGATGCCCACCCAGGAGACAAACAGCTTGGCCCGGGCCGGCAGCTTGCGGTAAGGCAGCAGCGTCAGGAAGACAGCCGCCGGACGTGCCACAAAGATAAGGAACAGGCCGATGAGAAGGGCCGGAACCAGCACGGGAGGAATGTGCGTAGGACGGGCCAGGACACCCAGCAACAGCACCATAATGAGCTGCGAGAGCCAGGACATACCGTCGAAGAACTTGAGCACTTCCCTCTTCTGGGGCAGCGTAGAAGAATTGCCTATGGAAATGGCCGCCACATACAGGGCCAACAGGCCGTTGCCGCCCACCAGGGAGCCGAAGCCGTTGGCAAAGAAAGCCAGGCTGAGCACCAGAATGCTGACGAGGGGGCTGGAGGTGAGGTTGAGCTTGGGGAAGAGCCACTTGGCGAAGCGGCCCACCAGAATACCCACCAGGAAACCTATGGCCAGCTGATAGACCAGAATGAGGACCACGGCAAAACCGGTGGCCCACTCAGGCAGGTTGAAGAAGGTAAGGTCTACACCGTTGATGAGCTTGACCAGAACGATGGTGCTGGCGTAGGCCATAGGGTCGTTACTTCCGGATTCCAGCTCCAGCATAGGGCCCAGGTGCTCTCTCAGTTGCAGACGCTTGCTGCGAAGGATGGAGAACACGGCCGTAGAGTCTGTGGACGAGAGAACGGCGGCCACCAGCATAGCTCCTGCCAGGGTGGACACCCCACTGATGGCCTTGGCAGCCACCAGATATATGAACGTTCCCGTAAAGAGAATGGTGAGGAGAATGCCCACGGTAGAGAGCAACGCTCCCTGCCTTAGAACCGGTTTGGTCTCGTGCATCTCCGTTTCCAGACCGCCCTGCAGCAGAATCACCGTCATACCCAGATGGCACACGAACTCTGCCAGATGCAGGTTGGCAAACTTAAGACCCAGTCCGTCCTGCCCGGCCAGCATACCAATGATAAGGAATACCAGCATAGAAGGCACTCCGAACTTGGTGCCGATCTTATTGGAAAGTACGGCCACAAAAACCAGAACGGAGAGCAACAGCAGCAGGTTGCCGGATGTGAGGTCTATAGAGAACATTTTACTTCAGGATTGAATCTAACGCGGGCCTGAATTCCGGCATGGGGCATCGGGTATCCCGCTCGATGATCAGGGTCTTGAGGCCTGCAAAGGGCAGGATGAGGTCTTCGGCCTCCTTCAAGGACATATGCGGGCCGAAATACTCCGGAACAAAGGCATCCCAGAATTTCCTGGCGGTAGCTTTCTCCATATGGAAAGTTTCCTGGATGAAATCTTCCCCGCTGAGATAGCAGCAGAGGTACACCATGCCCAGATCAAAGAGATGGTTTCCGTAACCGAAGTCTCCCAGGTCAATGAAATAGCGTTTGTCTCCCGCAAAGATGGCATTGCTGTACTGGAGGTCTCCGTGGATGGCGGTATCCTCGTCGGGCACACTGACAATAAACTTGGCCAGCTTTTCCTTTTCTTCCGCCGTAAAAAAGGGATTCTCCTTGAGCAGTCGCAGATAGCGGTCTTTTACATTCTCGAACTGGGTGGTATCCACATGCACGGAATGGAGATCACGGCACATGTCTGCAAACTCAGTCGCGTACTGCTTCACATTCTCCGGATGGTCTCCGGTGGCCCTGGAATAGGACACTTTGCCGGGAATGCGGCGGAAACGGATGCCAAAGCGGCCGTCTTCCGTTTCTACATATTCTCCGGGTTCGGGGGTGGGAATACCCAGGTCGTAGACCTTGCGGGCCACGGCCATCTCGTCCAGGGGCTGCTGGATCTTTCCGGGGAAATACAGCTTGAGCATCACATTGGGGTCGGAGATGCAGTCGTAGCTTTCTCCGTTGGCACCACCGCCAAACAGGACGTAGTCGTCCAGGGATATCTTAATGGGCTTCATCATTTCTTTTTCTCGTTCATAAAGGGAAGTTCGCGGGCCTGGTCCATAATATAATCGGCCATCATTTCGTTGCTCTCATTGACCCCGTTGAGGGTATCGAAAAGCTTGCGGAGGCCGGCCGTGCCGCCGCCGTTCATAATGATATACACAATACAGAGGTTCTGCGGACCCAGGGAGGAGGAGATGATATCCAGGTCTGTAAGGCTTATCTGGTACGAAGACAGCTGGAAAGCGGCCTCCGAGTAATCCTTGATCATACGGTCTATGTCTCCCAGGGTTGCAAAGCCCAAGTGCTTGAATACCTCCAGATAAGGCAACAGGGATACCTCCTGGATCTCTGCCTGGTTGATGGCGGCAATGGTCTTGTTGAGCCGGCGGAACGGGTTCAGATTGAGGTAGCTGCGGTACGTTTCTCCGTCCAGGGGGGCGTCGTCCAGGTTACCGGAAGCCACCAGGGCCTGCACACGGCGACGATAGTCTGCCAGTTCTACGCGGATGTGGCTGAATTCATCGTCTATGAGTTCCAGCATACCGGCCAGGCGGTTCATACTGCGCATATAGTGCTTGGGAATCTCCACGCCGCTCTTGTAACCGGTGTCGTGGTTCATATTGGCCCAGGCGTGCTGGAGGATGGTTCTCATCTGAATCTCAAAGCGGTACGGGAAATCCGGCTTGGAGCAGATATAATGCAGGGACATATAGCCGAAGGTATCAATCTCCAGCAGTTTTCTCTTGTCTACGGAGTTGTCCCAGTCAATCACAAAAAGACGGTCCACGGCCGAGGCCACTTTGTCTACGTCTTCGCTGTAATACGTGATAACGCGAAGGCCGATGATATCCGTAATATCGGCCAGAGACTTATACTTGGCACCCTTGAGTTCCAGCTTGCCGGCCAGGGAATCCTCCTTCTTGACACGGTACTCCAGACCGGCCACTATGAGACCAATTTTTTCAAAGGTCTTCTGAAGGGTCTCGTAAATACTACGGGCCTGCTTCTCAAATTCCGGAAGATGGTCCCGGTATTCATGGAGTATAGTTTCTGCGTGTTGGTCAAGCAGTCTTTTCATATGGGTTAGTACTTTGCAGTATACATACCCACAAATATAATAAATTTTTTGAAATGATTGCCCTTATTCTATTTAAGAATAAGATTTTCGATATAACCCACCGTACGGTTGTCGCCGGTAAAGAGTTCATCCTGCGATAGATACGCATTCATTTTCTCTATCAAAGCGTCCTTCTGGAAATAGAGTTGATTGCGGATGACGGAAGAATTGAGGGTGATATAGAGATTTCCGCCCCGGAAAAAGCGCTTGAGCGTAAAGGGACCGGCACCGGAGCAGGCATCCCAGGCGGCAAAAATGCGCTGGGTATTGAGTCCCGCGGCCAGTTTCATCTGCTTGATGTACTCCTGTACCAGGCGGTCCATCCCCACGGCCTCTTTGCGGTGTATGCGAATAGGATCTGCCATACTATTCCACGCGGGAGAACTCCCCTTTGCTGGCCACATAATAGGCCCGGTCCTGGGTAATATGATCCACAATTCCGCTCAGGCGGCCGCGGTCTGTATCCGTAATGAAGATCTGGCCGAAATCTGCTCCCGCCACCATGGAAATGAGGTTGGAGATGCGGCCCAGGTCCAGCTTGTCAAAGACGTCGTCCAGCAGGAGCATAGGAGCGAAACCGTAGGAACGCTTCATAATCTCGTACTGCGCAAACTTGAGCGCGACAAGGAAACTCTTCTGCTGACCCTGGCTTCCGGCGCGGCGGATGGGATGGCCGTCCATAGTAAAAAGGAAGTCATCTCTCTGGACTCCGGAAGAGGTATAATGCAAATTAAAGTCCCGCTCCCGGTGATCCGCGAAAATATCTATAAGTGAGGCCGATGCAAGGTCGCTTTTATACTCTATGGAAACGCTTTCCCCACCGCCGGAAATGAGGCGGTAATACTCCGTTACAACGGGCTGCAGATCCTGTGCAAACTGCCGGCGGCTCTCGTAAATTTTGGCGGCCAGCGGAGCCATTCTCTGGTCCAGCACATCCAGCAAAGCAGCTTCGGCCTGATACTCCTTAAGCATCTTGTTTCTCTGTGCCAGCAGACGCGTATAACCCTGCACGGCCGAAAGGTATTCCGGGTCCATCTGGGACAGCACGGCATTGGCCAGACGGCGGCGCTCCTCTCCGGAATCGCTCACCAGGGCGCTGTCTCCGGGAGAGACCATAACCACCGGCAGCACGCCTATATGTTCTCCCAGGCGGGTGTAGGGTTTCTCATCCCTTACCAGCTTCTTCTCCCCTTCCTTCACCTGGATGGAGAAGCGGGATTCCAGGCCGTTCTCCATAGCGTACGTACCCCCTACCGTGAATCCTTCGGTTCCGTACCGGAAGTTGTACTTGTCCGGGGCCGGGAAGGCGCTCTTGGTCATAGAGAGGTAATAGATGGCATCCAGGAGGTTGGTCTTTCCTTCCCCGTTGTTGCCGCTGATGCAGTTCACGTTGGGAGAAAAGTCCAATTCCTGAAGGGCTATGTTCCGGAAATCCCGGACCACTATTTTCTTGAGAACCGGCATAGGTTTATTCCTATAGAATCTAATTGCAAATATATAATATTTTTCGTAAATTTGCGGGCTCAAATAGTCAATAAAGAAACAATAAGAATATGGCAAAAATTACTAAGACTGAAGAGGAAGTGCGTCAGCAGAATGTTGTTGAGGCCGTTTCCAAGACCGAACAGTTCTTCAAAGAGAACGGAAAAATCATTTACAGCGCTATCATTGGCGTCCTCGTGATTGCCCTTGTGGTTCTGGCTTACAACCGCTTTATCCTGCAGCCCAAGAAGATGCAGGCCACGGATCAGATGGTCCGCGCAGAAAACTGGTTCCTCGCCGGAGAATATGAGCTCGCCCTCAACGGAGACGAGAACGATCTGGGCTTCGAAGACCTCATCAAGAAGTACGGTGCCAAGGGCGGTGAGTCCGTGTACCTCTACGCCGGCATTTCCAAGCTCCAGCTGGGTGAGCCCGAGGAAGCCATCAAGTACCTCAAGAAATACGACGGTAAAGACCCCATTATGCTGGCCAAGGCCCAGGCTTGCATCGGTGACGCCTATGCAGATATGGAGAACTACTCCGAGGCTGTAAACTGGTTCCAGAAGGCCGCCAAAACCTCTGACAACGCCCTCGCCGCCAACTACCTCCTCAAGGCCGGTATTGCTTCCGAGGCCAACGGAGACAGCCAGAAAGCCCTCTCCTTCTACAAGGAAATCAAGGACAAGTGGGCCAACGCTCCCGAAGGAATGGAAATTGACAAGTACATCACCCGCATCGAAAACGCCGAGTAATTATGGGAAGAGCATTTGAGTTCCGCAAAGAGCGGAAAATGAAGCGTTGGGGCCATATGGCCAAGACCTTTACCAAACTGGGTAAGGAAATCACCATCGCCGTCAAGCAGGGCGGAGCCGAGGTAACCGGCAACCCCCGTCTGCGTGCCCTTATTGCAGAGGCCAAGAGCGAGCAGATGCCCAAGGAAAACATCGAGCGCGCCATCAAGAAGGCCACCGAGGCCAAATCCGGAGACTTCAAGGAGATCATCTACGAAGGTTTCGGCCCCTTTGGTATCGCTTACCTCGTAGAGGCTGCCACGGACAACAACACCCGCACCGTGGCCAACGTCCGCAGCTACTTCACCAAATGCGGCGGTTCCCTCCAGACCAGCGGTTCCGTGGCCTTTATGTTTGACCACAAGTGCGTTTTCCGCATCAAGGAAGACCCCGCCAAGCCCATCGACGTAGAAGAACTGGAGCTCGACCTCATTGACTTCGGTGCAGAAGAAGTCTTCAAGCAGGAAGTGGAAGACGAGGACGAGAACGTAACGGTGGAAATCTCCATCTACGGAGACTACAGCGCCTACGGCCAAATCCAGAAGTACATTGAAGAGAAGGGTTACGAACTCATCTCCGGCGGTTTCGAGCAGATCCCCAACGTGGACCTCAAGGAAGTTACCGCCGAGCAGCGCGCCACCCTTGATAAGTTAACGGGCCTGTTGGAAGACGACGAAGACGTCACCAACGTGTACACCACGCTGGCCCCTGAAGCAGAATAATGCGGAGAATTCTCCCTATTATCCTACTCATTTTACTGAGCTCCTCCTGCGGCATCGTTCGCTTCGGGAGCTCAGAGCTTTTTACAGCCGGCCCGGCCATCCGCTCCGACTACACTCCGCAAGGAATTGTAGAAGAGCGCCTTTACCCCTGCAGCGTACCTGGTCCCACCCAGCGGCGTATGATTGCCTACCTCCCGGCCGACTATTACACATCCGGTAAAGACTACCCTGTCATCTACCTCCTTCACGGAGCCCGCGGCTACGAGACTTCCTGGGTCCGCTTTGGAGAGGTATACCATACGGCCGACAGCCTCTGGGCCAAGGGAAAAGCCGCACCCTGCATCATCATCATGCCCAACGTCAACCAGTACAATGATGACCGGGACTACGGAGATTCCCGCTTCAAAAATGCCTTTGAGAGCATCTTTGAAGTAGACGGCATTGTGGAATCGGCCTTTATGGATGACGTGGTGGGCTATGTGGACAGCGTGTACCGCACCATCCCGGACAAGGCGCACCGGGCCATCGCCGGAATATCGATCGGCGCTTACCAGGCCATCTACTTTGGAACCAATTACCCGGATGCGTTTGACTATTTTGGGATTATGTCGCCCTATATGTGGAGCCTGGGACATCCCAGCATCACCCGCCACCGCTTTTTCTCGCAGATGCGACGCCGGATGAAGGTCCAGTTCCAGGACCCGCCCAAGGGTTACTACCTGTATGCCGGAACCTGGGACATGGCACGTCCCTCCACTGAAAGGCTGGACCGCTTCATGACTCGCAGGGGCTATCCGCACACCTATGCCATTTACCCGGAATCCCACGACTGGCCCAAAGGCTGGAAGGATGAATTCAAGGACTTCGTCCAGCGGGTATTCCAAGAACCTTAACTATGAAAATTCTATTCGTAATCAATAACTTCTATATGAAGGGAAACGGAATGGCAGCCTCGGCCCGCCGTACCGTCAAGTACCTCCTGGAGATGGGACACGAGGTCCGTGTGCTGGCCGGTCCCAACAAGCACGCAGCGGAGCCTCAGCCCGAGTACTGCCTCAAGGAGTACAAGTTCCCCTTTGTACAGGGCATCATTGATGCACAGGGATTCAGCTACGCCTCCAGCGACCCCAGGATTATGGAAGAAGCCATCCGCTGGGCCGATGTGGTCCATCTGGAAGAAGCCTTCGTGCTGGAAATCAAGGCCGTCAAGATTGCCCGGAAGTTAGGAAAACCTCTCACAGCCACCTATCATCTCCATCCGGAGAACATTACCAATTCCCTGGGCCCCCTGCGCTATTGGAAGGGCCTCAACCGCACCATCCTCCGTCTGGGACGCAACCTGGTATTCAACTACTGCGCCTATGTGCAGTGCCCCACGGAAAACGTAATGGACCGCCTTCGCCGCTATCACTTCAAGTCCAACCTGGCCCTCATCTCCAACGGTCTCATCCCGGACGACTGCATCCGTCCCCAGGAGATGCCTAAAGACTATGAAGACCCCAACCGGCCCCTCAAGGTGGTCTATATCGGGCGTCTGTCCAAAGAGAAAGACCAGCCCACCCTGCTGCAGGCTATGCTTTACAGCACCTATGCCAAGCGCATCCAGCTCATCTTTGCCGGCATCGGCCCGGACGAGAAACGCATCAAGAGACTGGCCCAAAAGCTCTATAAGGAGGGCGTCCTGGCCTACGAGCCCCAGTTTGTCTTCCTGGACCGCGACGGACTTCGTCAACTGTCGGCCAGCGCCGATCTTTGCGCCCACTGCGCCACCATCGAGGTGGAAGGTCTTTCCATTATGGAAGCTATGCAGCAGGCTGCGGTGCCCGTGATTGCCGTAGGCCCGTACTCCGGCACTTCCCAGTTTGCCCTGGACGGCAGAAGCCGCTTCCCCGAGAAGAACCCCGAAGCCCTGGCCCAGCGCATAGACTACTGGCTCTCCCACCCCAAGGAGCGTTGGGAGATGGGTCACGTCTACGCAAAAGAAATCCAGAAGTACGACATCCGGCTTTCCGTTGCCGCACTTCTGGAGATGTTTCAGAAGGCTGTAGACCTCAAGAAGGCCTAATACTGATAAGTCAGAGACTTAACATCGTGGGAATTTCCTCCATAGAGGAGTTCCCACGTTCCTTTTGTAGGAACCATGTTCTGCTTCTCCTCGCTCCAGGCCAGGAAAGTCTCTTCGTTCAGGGGAAGGCAAACCTCCACCGTCTGGCCGGCCGGAATGGGCACGCGGGTAAAGCCACGCAGGGTCTTTAAGGGGCCCTCGGCATCATCGGCCTTTCTTACATACAGCTGGACTACCTCGGTGGCATTGACGTTACCGGTGTTGGTAACGGGGATGATCAGGCTCTTGCCTTTGACCCGGGCCTCACCATACTCAAAAGTGGTATAGCTAAGGCCGAAACCGAAGGGATACAGCGGCTCGCCCTGGAAATAGCGGTAGGTGCGGCCTTTCATACTGTAGTCCTCGAAATCCGGCAGCTGGTCAATGCTCTTATAGAAGGTAAGAGGGAGTTTTCCGGAAGGAGCCACGTCTCCAAAGAGGACGTTGGCAATGGCCGTACCGCCTTCCTCTCCGGGATACCAGGCCTGGAGAATGGCGTCGCAGCTCTCGGTCTCGGGTTCCAGGCCTATGGCGCTGCCAGAGTAGTTCACAAAGACCACCTTTTTACCGGCCTCGTGCAGGGCTTTCAGCAGTTTGCGCTGAACGGCAGGCAGCTGAATGTCGGTGCGGTCACCGCCCCTGAAACCGGGCAGGGTCACGGGCATCTCCTCGCCTTCCAGACGTGGAGAGATACCGCCGGCAAACACCACCACATCCACGTCCTTCAGTTGCTCAAGGACGGCAGGGACGTTCAAGGCGGGCTGGAAGCCGGCCATCATCTTCTTCTGGTCTTCCACATAGTCCAGGAAATCCTGGATGCTGCCGCCGCTGCCCTCGGTGAGCTTCTGGATCTCCTCGCGGGTCATCTTGGACATCTGCTCCACCCTTTCCAGCTGCTCCTTGCTCACAAACTCGGCCCCCAGCAGACCGCAGGCGCGGATAACGGGGACACCCGGAATGCGGGCTTTGAAAGCATCGGCAAGGGTAACCGTCTTCTCCGGAATGGGGTTGTAGTTACCCCAGAGCATTTCGCGGTCGTCGGCATTGGGACCCACCAGGGCAATGCGGGCCGAAGGATCCAGAGGAAGGATGTCATCCCGGTTCTGCAGCAGGACCAAGGTTTCTTCGGCCATCTTTCTGGACAGCGCCAGATGGGCCTCCCCTTCCAGTTCCTCGTCTTTCAGGTGGTTCCAGGGCTCTACTATTCCATCCAGCTCTCCCAGGCGGATACGGGCAGCCAGCAGCCTCTCCAGCGAGCGGTCTACATCGGCCTCATCCAAAAGGCCGCGCTCTACGGCTTCCGGAATCTTGGGATAGGCGTTGCCGCACTCCAGGTCCGTACCCGTATGAATGGCCGCAGCCACCGCAGAAGCGGCATCGGGGCTGAATCCGTGACGGCCGGGCTCAAAGAAATCGCTCACAGCCCAGCAGTCCGATACCACGAGTCCCTTGTAACCCCATTCTCCGCGAAGGATGGTGTTAATCAGGTAATCGCTGGCGCCGCAGGGCTCTCCGCGGAAGCGGTTGTAGGCTATCATCACTTCCTGCACGTTGGCCTTGGTAACCAGGTCCTTGAAGGCAGGAAGATAGGTTTCTCTCAAATCCCTTTCGGAGACCACGGCATCGTAGGAATGGCGGTTCCACTCCGGACCGGAATGCACGGCAAAGTGCTTGGCGCAGGCGTGGGCCTTGAGCACATCGGCCTTGGAAGGACCCTGCAGGCCGTGCACGACGGCCATACCCAGCTGCCCGGTGAGGAACGGATCTTCTCCGTAGGTTTCCATACCGCGTCCCCAGCGAGGGTCGCGGAAGATGTTGATGTTGGGGGTCCAGAAGGTCAGGCCCTGGTACCAGCCCACGTGACCGGAGGCCACGGCCTGGCGGTTCTTGATGCGGGCTTCATCACTCACGGCGGTAAACACCTCATTGACCAGGGGCTTGTCAAAAGAGGCCGCCATGGCAATGGGCATAGGGAAGACGGTGGCCTTTCCGTTGCGGGCCACGCCGTGAAGGGCCTCGTTCCACCAGTTGTACGCCGGAATGCCCAGCGCTTCAATGGGGGCCGAAGAATGGGTCATCAGAGAGGCCTTCTCTTCCAGGGACATCTTGGAAATCAGCTCCCTGGCCCGCTGTTCGGGCGTAGGAGCACAGGACAGGAGCAAGAGGGCTGCCAATCCCGTTACAATGTATTTATGCATAAATAGGTAGGATTTAGTCCATACTGGTGAGTTCCACTCCGGGAACCTCGTGGAAGATATCCATAACGCCCACGGGATACTCTCTTTTGCGAATCAGGAGAGAGAAAGAGGCCTTGTAAACGTCTCCTTCCTTGCTCCAGGAGCAGCGGGACACCCGCTTGCCCAGGGCTTTGACTATGGATTCAATATCTTCCTGGGACTTTGCCTTCAAAGTGACAGCTACCTGACGTTCTCCCAACTTGAAAGTATAGAAGTGCATAGCTTCCATACAGATGATGAGGATGATCAGGCAGAGGATGGCCATAGTGTAAAGGCCGCTGCCAATGGAAAGGCCGATGGCACCGGTTACCCAGATACCCGCCGCCGTGGTAAGACCCACCACGTGGCTGCCGGTCTTCATAATGATACCGCCGCAGACGAAACCCAGACCGCCCACCACACCGGCAGCGATACGGGCGGCGTCAAACTTGACCGCCTCCGGGAAACCGAACTGGGAAATAATCATAAACAGGCAGGCGCCCATAGCCACCAGCACGTGCGTGCGGACCCCGACTCCCTTGCCGCGGAATTCACGCTCGTAACCAATGATTGCGCCAACGATTCCCGCCGATACCAGGCGGATGCAAAGTTCTAATTCTAGTGTCATAATTCACAAATTTAAGTTTTTCTTTCCAAAAATGAAAGAGTTACATAAAAAAGCGCGCGAGGGAAATCTCCCCCGCGCGCCAACGTAGCATAAGTTTAAAAAAGTGTTTTATTTAGCTTGCGGGGCCAGCACGTTATGAACGGGCCAGCTCTGGGCTTTCTTGAGGGTGAAGGGAGCGGTGGCGCGGATATCGTCCACGGAGGCACCAAACTGCACCTTGTAGGAACCGGCGGCAGCTTCCCAGGCACTGGCGGCCTCGTTGAAGGAAGCCAGTTCGTAGGCGCTCACATTGAGGGTCAGGGTCTGGCTCTCACCGGGCTTGAGCTCCTTGGTCTTGCCAAAGGCCTTGAGTTCGCGGGCGGGCTTGTCCAGACCGCCGGCAGGGGCGCTCACGTAGAGTTCCACTACTTCCTTACCGGCTACGGAACCGGTGTTGGTAACGGTGATGCTGGCCTGGAAACCATCGGCCACAGCCTTCACGACGGGCTTGCTGTAAGCAAAGTTGGTGTAGCTCAGACCAAAGCCGAAGGGATAGGAAACGGCCACGTCACGGGTGACGAAGTGACGGTAACCCACCCAGATGCCTTCCTCGTAGTTGGTGTAGTCCACATCCTTCTGAGGCTGACGGGGACCCCAGGAGAAGCCGCCGCGGGCAGCGTTCTGCTGGTAGTTGTACGGGAAGTTGGCGCTGGACGGATGATCCATAAAGTTCACGGGGAAGGTCATAGGCAGCTTGCCGGAAGGGTTCACCTTGCCGGTGAGGACGTCGGCCACGGCGTTGGCGCCTTCCTGACCGGGGCTCCAAGGCAGGACAATGGCATCTACGAGGTTCTTCCAGGAGTTGGTCTCAATGACACCGCCCACGTTCAGAACCACAATCACTTTCTTACCCAGGGCGTGATAAGTGGAGCTTACACGCTGCAGGAGTTCGCGCTCAATGGAGGTGAGCTCGAAGTCGTCCATCATCTTGCGGTCTGCACCTTCACCGGCGTTGCGGCCCAGGACCACCACGGCCACGTCGTTGGCACGGGCCTGGTTGTTGATACCGTTCTCGGGGATGGCTACCTCGGAGAGTTTTCTGCGGGAGAACCAGGACATACCGGTGCCGGCCACGGCCGTCTGGGCGGCGTCGTAGGCCTTGAAGGCCGTGTAGAAGTCTACCAGGCTCTTGTCCAGGGTGAAGCCGGCATTCTGCATACCGTCTACCATATTAACCACATAGGCCTTGTTCACATCACCGGAACCGGTACCACCGGCCACGAAATCGATGGAGGAAACGCCGTAGAGGGCCACTTTTTCCGTTCCCTTGAGCGGGAGGGCGGCGTTCTCGTTGCGGAGGAGGACGATGGCCTCACCGGCGGCCTTGCGGGCCACCTGGGCGTGGGCCTTCAGATCCGGCTTGTTGGAGAACTTGTAACCTTTGAAGCGAGGGGTGCGCACAATGTAGGTGAGCATATTGCGGACGTTGCGGTCCAGCTCTTCCTGGGAGATGGTGCCATCCTGGACACCGGCGATGATGCGGTCAATCTCGTTCTGGTTACCGGGTTCCATAAGGTCGTTACCGGCCTTGGTGCTCTTGACGGTACCGGCCTTGTTGCCCCAGTCCGTCATCACGATACCCTTGAAGCCCCATTCGTCACGGAGAACCGTGGTGAGGAGGCCTTCGCTCTGCTGGGTATAGTCGCCGTTGAGTTTGTTATAGGAACTCATCACCGTCCAGGGCTGGGCCTCTTTGACGGCAATTTCGAAGTTCTTGAGATAAATCTCGCGGAGGGCGCGCTGGGAGATGATGGCATCGTCCTCGTTGCGGTTGGTCTCCTGGTTGTTGGCAGCATAGTGCTTGATGGAGGTACCAACGCCATTGCTCTGGATACCCTTTACATAAGCGGCAGCCATCTTACCGGAAAGGAGCGGATCCTCGGAGAAATACTCGAAGTTACGGCCGCACAGAGGGTTTCTGTGGATGTTCATACCGGGGGCCAGGAGCACGTCTACGCCGTATTCCAGAACCTCGTTACCCATAGCCTTGGTAACTTCTTCCACCAGGGAAAGATCCCAGGAGCTGGCCAGGAGCGTACCCACGGGGAAACCGGTGCAATAATAAGTGTTGGAGTCTCCGGGACGGGTGGGCTGGATGCGGAGGCCGGCAGGGCCGTCGGCCAGCACGGTCACGGGGATACCCAGGCGGTCGATGTTGCGGGTGTTACCGGCGGCACCGGGAACGTTGGACGAAACACCGGAAGTGACGCCGTTGACCATAGCTGCGCGGGCACCGCCCACCAGCAGGGTGGCTTTTTCCTGAAGGGTCATGGCTTTGAGGACCTCTTCAATGTTGTTTTCATTCAGCTGAGGCTGGGCAAGGGCCGCAAGGGTCATTCCCAGAGCTGCAAGCGTAAGAAGGATACGTTTCATATAAGTGTTTTTAGTTTATGGGTTTTTCAGCATTACAAAGATACAGTTTCCTATGTTCAAAAATTTATCAATATTGCCCAAAAGCGTTTCTTTTTCTTCATTTTCCATTATTTAAATATATCTTTGTAAAGTTAACCGCACAATAATTAACCCTATTTTATCATATGAAGAAAACCATCCTGATTTCTGCCGCTGTCCTGGCCCTTGCCGGATGCCAGAGCGGAGACCCCCAGCTGGGCAAATCCTCCGTGGACAAAGTCCTCAAGGCTATGACCCTGGAAGAGAAAGTACACTTTGTCATTGGCATGGGCATGGCCGGAAGTGATGGCACCTCCGCCGTTGTGGGCGCCACCGAAGACATTGTCCCCGGCGCCGCCGGCACCACCTACCCCATCCCCCGCCTGGGCATTCCTTCCATCGTACTCGCAGACGGCCCTGCCGGCCTTCGCATCAACCCTACCCGCGAGAACGATCCCAACACGTATTACTGCACCCACTTCCCCATCGGGACCCTCCTTTCCAGCACCTGGAACCAGGAACTGGTGGAAAGCGTAGGTGAAGCCATGGGCCAGGAAGTTCACGAATACGGGGCCGATGTCTATCTGGCTCCCGCCCTCAACATCCACCGTCACCCCCTCAACGGCCGTAACTTCGAGTACTACTCGGAAGACCCCGTGGTGGCCGGCAAGACCGCTGCCGCTTATGTGCGCGGCGTCCAGAAGAACGATGTGGGCACTTCCGTGAAGCACTTCGCCTACAACAACCAGGAGACCAACCGTACCGGCAACAACGCCATCATCAGCCCCCGCGCCCAGCGCGAGATTTATCTCAAGGGCTTTGAGATCACGGTTAAAGAGGCCGATCCCTGGACCATTATGAGCTCCTACAACAAGATCAACGGCACCTACACCTCCCAGAGCCGGGACCTCATCACCACCGTCCTGCGTGACGAGTGGGGCTTCAAGGGCCTGGTTATGACCGACTGGTACGGCGGAGACAACGCAGCCGAGCAGATTGCCGCCGGCAACGATATGCTCCAGCCCGGTACCGTGCTGCAGTATCAGCAGATTATGGACGCCCTCAAGGACGGTTCCCTCACCGAGGAGCAGCTGGACGTTTGCGTCAAGCGCTGCCTGGAGCTGGTCAAGCGCAGCCCCAAGGTAAAGGGTTACAAGTACAGCAACAAGCCGGACCTGAAGGCTCACGCCACCGTTACCCGTCAGAGCGCCCTGGAAGGCATGGTTCTGCTGGAGAACAACGGTGTCCTGCCCCTCAAGGACGTTAAGAACGTAGCTGTTTACGGCTGCACCTCCTTTGATTTCGTGGCCGGCGGTACCGGTTCCGGTAATGTGAACCGCGCCTACACCGTGTCCCTGCTGGACGGCCTCAAGAACGCCGGCTTCAATGTGGACGAGAGCGCCAAGGAAACCTATCTCAAGCACATTGAAAGCGAGAAGGCTGCCTTCCAGGCCACCCTGGATCCCAACAACAACCTGTCCGCCTTCTTCCCCGTACCCCGTCCCACCGAGCTCATTCCCAGCCCCAAGGAACTGGCCGCTTCCGTCAAGGACAACGACGTAGCCATCATCACCTTCGGCCGCAACTCCGGTGAGTTCTTTGACCGCAGCGCTGCAGACTTCGAGCTCTCCAAGAGCGAGAAGGCCCTCCTCACCGCCGTCACCACCGCCTTCCACAAGGCTGGCAAGAAAGTAGTGGTTGTGCTCAACATCGGCGGTGTCATTGAGACCCACTCCTGGAGCTGGATGCCCGACGCCGTTCTGCTAGCCTGGCAGGCCGGTCAGGAAGGCGGCAACTCCGTCACCGATATTCTCACCGGTGTAGAGAGTCCCTCCGGCAAGCTGCCTATGACCTTCCCTATGAACCTTATGGACGCCGCTTCTTCCAAGAACTTCCCCATCGACGCCACCAAGGACGTCTACTTCATCAACCGCAGAGAGAACACCGGCGTCAAGGACATTGACCAGACCGACTATGCAGAAGGCATTTATGTAGGTTACCGCTGGTTTGACAAGCATAACATCTCTGTTTCTTATCCTTTCGGTTACGGACTTAGCTACACCAGCTTTGAGTATTCCAATCCCACCGTCAAGAACGACGGAAAGACCGTCACCGCCACCGTTACCGTCAAGAATGTTGGTGATGTGGCCGGTAAGGAAGTGGTAGAACTCTACGTTTCCGCACCCGAAAGCAACCTGGACAAACCCGTGAAGGAACTCAAGGCCTACGCCAAGACGGGCAAGCTCGCTCCCGGCGAAAGCCAGACCCTCACCCTCACCTTCCCCACTGCTGAGCTCGCCTCCTTCGACGAAGAAGCCAGCGCCTGGAAGGTAGACGCTGGCACTTATCAGTTCCTCTTCGGTGCCTCCTCCAGAGACATCCGCTGCACGGCCGAGGCCGAAGCGGCTGCTTCAGAGGTGCCCGCTCATCGCGTGCTTCTTAAGCAGTAAAGAGAGTCTCTTTCAGAATCTCCGAAACCGTGGGGTGCGGGAAGACAACTTCCTTGAGCTGCTCCACGGTTATTTTTTTGTCTATGGCAATGCAGGCGCTCTGGATAATCTCCGAGCAGGGATTGCCCAGCATATGGACGCCCAGGACCTCGTGGGACTTGGCGTCCACTATTACCTTGCAAAGGCCCTCTCCCCTCTCGTTCTCGGCTACAAAACGGCCGCTGAAAGCCATAGGGAGCTTGAGGACGCAGAAATCCAGCCCCTGCTTGGCGGCTTCGGCCTCCGTGACGCCCACGCCGGCCACTTCCGGATTGGTGTACACCACGCCGGGGATGGCCTTGTAGCTCATAGCGTCTTCCTTGCCCAGGATGGTATTAAGCGCCACTTCTCCCTCGCGGGAAGCCGTGTGGGCCAGCATACTGAAGCCCGTCACGTCACCGGCGGCATACACGCCCGGCACGTTGGTGCGCATCTTCTCGTCCACCTTGATGCCGTAAGGACGGCCGGCGGGATTGAGCGCCAGTTCAACGCCAATGTTCTCCAGGCCTATGCCCTGGATGTTGGCCCTTCGGCCCACGGAAACCAGAATCTTGTCCCCGGCTGCCCGGCAGGTGTTGCCCTCGGCGTCTTCGTAGACTACCTCGTTGCCTTCCACGGCCACCACTTTGCAGCTCAGGTGGAACTCCACGCCCTTCTTGGCGTACTGGGACTGCAGCATAGCGCTGATCTCATCGTCCAGCGGTCCCAGGATCTTGGGCAGCATCTCCACCACCGTCACCTGCGTGCCAATGGAGTTGAAGAAGCTGGCGAATTCCATTCCAATGACGCCGCCGCCAATGACCACCAGGCGCTCCGGCTGCTCGGTGAGGGACAGAATCTCGCGGTTGGTCACCACCACGTCTCCCAGTCCCTCGCGAAGGCCCGGAATGGGCGGGACAGCCGCCTCAGAGCCCGTGCAGATAAGGATATTACGGGCCGAATAGCTGGTTTCACCGGCCGTAAGGACAAATCCATCGGCCTCCTTGCCGGTAATCACGGCTTCTTCCTTGATTACCTCCACATTGGCGTTTCTCATCTGCACCTTGACGCCGCCCACCAGCTTTTTCACCACCTTCTCCTTGCGTTTGAAGATGGCTCCAAAGTCAATGGCGCTCTCCGGCACATTGACGCCGTAACGGTCGGCGTGCTGGGTATAATCGTATACTTTGGCGCTGTAAAGGAGGGTCTTTGTGGGGATGCAACCCTCGTTGAGGCACACGCCGCCCAGTTCCCTCTTTTCAAAGAGCACAACGGAAAGACCCGCGGCTCCGGCCCGTCCGGCGGCTACATAACCGCCGGGGCCTCCACCCAAAATGGCAAGATCGTACATAGTTTATTGCTTGATTGTATAAGTTCCTGAAGAATATTCTTTGGCGGCTTCTTCTCCCGGCAGGGTCACGCTGGCCCTGGCTCCATCGGGCACGGTGAATTCCCACACCCAGGTATCGTCCTCATAGTGCCAGGCACTCTTAATCTCTCCGGCCGCGCTCTTGTACTGCGCCTTAACGGAGCCCAGCTGCCTGTTGGGCACGGGCTTCATAATGATGTGCTTGAAACCGGGATCTGCAGGGTCGGAGGCAATGCCGGCCACGGTTTCCCAGATCCATTCGCACACGGCGCCATAGGCGTAATGGTTGAAGCTGTTCATACCGTTGGGACCCATTCCCTTGTCTTCCATATAGCTGTTCCAACGCTCCCAGATGGTAGTGGCTCCGTTGTCAATGGAATAGAGCCAGCTGGGGTTCTTGCGCTGGAAGAGGAGCTCGTAGGCCATATCCACCATACCGTTCTCCGTAAGGGTCTGCATAAGGATGGAAGTGCCCAGGAAACCGGTCTGCAGGCAGTTGCCGTGATCTTTGAAGTTCTGGCGCAGGCGCTCCAGCATAGCCTGCCTGGCCACTCCGTCCACCAGACCCAGCTTCAGGGCAAAGAGGGCGGGCGTCTGCATAGTATTGAGGATGGGCAGCTGGAAAGAGCCGTCTACCTGCAGGAACTCCTCCTTCAGATATTCTTTGGCATTCTTTTCCATTTCAAAATACTTGGCGGCATCGCGGCCGGTAAAGGCGGCCATCTCCTTCATCATACCGGCATCCAGGGCCCAATAGCAGGCACCCAGATAATCCCAGTAACGCTCAGACTGAACGCGGGTGGCCGCATCCTTGTTGAAGGCGCCGCTGCAGCTCTCCAGGGCCTCGTAGCTGAGCCAGTCGGCCCAGTTGTAGTTGCCGTTCTCGGCCACCAGGGCCTTGTGCTGGTACTTTGTCTCGTTTACGTGAGCCATATATTTCTCCATAGAATCCCAGCTCTCGTCCACAATGGAGGCGTCTCCATACTGCTTCCAAATGGTCCAGGGCACAATGACGCCGGCATCGGCCCAGCCCAGACGCATCTTCTCGTTGCCATACTGGGCATAAGGCGAAACGCCCGGATAACCGCCGGTCTCGCCCTGGCTGTCGCGCACGTCCTTGAGCCACTTGTGGAAGAAGCGGTCCGTGTTGGCAAAGAAGCTGCCGGTCTCGGTAAAGACCTGCGTATCGGCCATCCAGCCCAGTCGCTCGTTGCGCTGGGGGCAGTCCGTAGGAACGGAGAGATAGTTGGACAGCTGACCCCAGTAAGTATTGGAGATGAGCTTGTTAACCAGCTCGTTACCCGTCTCAATCTTACCAATTTCCATCTCCTTGGAAATGGAAGTGACCGGAACGGAAGCAATGGACTTGAACTGCACGGGACCGTCGGCCGTTACGGCAATATAGCGGTAACCCCAGAAAGAAGTGCGCGGCTGATAAGCCACAAAATCATTAGAAGGGCCGAAGGTATAGGTCATCCAAATCTCGTCCGGATCTACGCGCAGGTTGCGGCGGTGGGTACTTCCCTCGGGGCCGTCCATACCGCGGCGCTCGGCGCCGTTGCCGTCGTTGAGAATCTCGGAGGGACGGCAGATCAGGAGCGTCCCCTCAGCTGCCTTGAACACAAAGGAAGGAACGGCGGCGGCATTCTGGCCAAAGTCCACCACCAGGGTTTCCCCGGGGTTGAGTTCCACCACCTCTCCGGCTTTGTAGTCTCTCTTAATCACAACTTTACCGTATTCTACCTCATCCTTCACTTCCGACTCCACGGCATCGGTCACGCCTTCCCAGACATAGGTCTTGACGGGCTGAAGCCTGAGGTCTTCGCGCTGGTAAATTTCGGCCCCCACGTTGGGCAGGATCTCTCCCGGGAACTCGGTATTGACCTCGGGGGTCTTGAGCAGCTCGGGGGTATCGTAGCCCATAGGGCAGCGGGCGTCGTATTCCTCACCGTCAAAGATGCCGGAATGCTTCACGGGACCGGCAATGCCGGCCATCCAGTGTTCGGTATCGGTTCCAAAACGCTCCTGGCTGCCATCGGCATAGGTGAGTTCCAGAACGCAGCGGAAAGCGCATTTCTTGCCAAAAGCGCCAGCTCCACCGCCCTTGACAATCTTGTCGGACCACCAGCCGGGAGTCACCTGGGCAGAGAGCACATTCTCCTCCCCTGCCTTCTTGTGGAAGGCGTTCGTTACGTCGTAGGTGAAGGAGCGCTTGGTCTTGCCATTGTGGGTAAAACCGGGCTTGAGCACTTCCCGGCCCACCAGTTCTCCGTTGAGATAGATATCATATACGCCCAGGCCGGCGGTCATCCACACGGCCTTGGTCACTTTCTTCTCGTTCTTGACGGTAGAGAGGAACCAGTTGGCACCGGGCGCGCTCTTTGAGGCATTGGGAGCCGCCACCGGCGCATCCACTACGGAAATCCACTGGGAGACATCCCAGGCCCCGTTATCCAGGGCATCGGTGAGGGTCCCCACCGGACCGGCCGGCTGGGAGGTACCGCAGGCAGTCAGGGCAACGGCCAGGGCTGCCAGAAGAAACAGACGGGTTTTCATAACTATTTCATTTTAATGACAAACGTAGGATCCAGCGGATAACGGCCGAAGTCCTTTCCAAACAGCGACAGACCGCCTTCCTGGCCAAACAGCGACAGACCGCCTTCCTGGCCCTGAGGGACCGCAATGCGGAGGGTAAAGGTGCGGCCCACCTCACCGGCATCCTGCACGGGAAGCGGAATACGGACCAGCTGGCCGTAGGTTCCGGCTTCGCGGATGCGGGCCACATTGGGCTGAGCGCCCCAGGAAAGGATGCCGCGGTGGTCGGCCGGGCAGTCGGTGAGCTGGGCGCCGCCCAGGGTATAACCATTTATGCTCACGGTAACGGCCGAAGGCCAGAGCTCTTCGTCGGTCATAGCAAAGGCATTGAGAGACTTGCAGTGGTCGTAAGTGCCGCCACCCAGCATAAAGTCTCCCTGGATGTCGTTGCCGGCCACGTCCTTGCCCAGTATCTGACGGGAAGAGGCTTCAAATATAAGCTCTGCAGAAGCCGCCTTGCTCAGATCCAAGTCTTTGGGAAGGGTAATCTGATACTCAAACCAGCCGTTGCCAAAGCCGTTGACCTTGAGGCCGTCGTACACGCTGGAATTCCCCAGGGACCATTTCTGGTCCACATAGGAGTTCACCGGGAAACTGATAAGGCGCACGCCCTCAGGGTCGGTTCCGTTCTTGACGCGGAAGGTGGTGAAGTTGCGGTGCAGCACGGTGCCATCGGCCTTCTTTAAGACAAAGCGGAGGAGGTAGAGGCCCTTCTCTTCCGGAATGGCCACGCTCACGCGGCCGGCCTTGCGGTTGAGGTAGGGCTCAAACGTTACGGGAACGGAACCGCTCTCGTAAGTGTCAAACTGGCCCAGGATATTCCAGCCCACCAGTTCGGTTTCCAAAGAGAGCTTGCCAGGATCCTCGTCCGTCATAAAAGAAGCAAAGAAAGGAACTTCCAGTTTCTCTCCGCCACGGACCTCGGAGTAGAGGTAACGCATAGGAGAAATGTAATACGGGCTGTGGAAATCGGCCAGAGTCATTCCTGGCACCAGCTCGTCCAGACCGTCAATCTTGGGAGAGCGGTCGTACTGGACGTAGCCGTTCCACTCGTTAATGACGTCGTGATGCTCCGTGTACAGCCAGCCGGCGCAGCCGGGATGGCGGCGGAAGGCATCCATCATAATGTGGTAGTCCCAGGTAAAGTCAATGTCTCCGGCACTGCCTTCGTAACCCCATACGTCTCCGCATTCGCTGTTGATCATAGGGGCGCCGTCCTGCACATTGTCTCCAATGAAGTTAAAGTGGCTGCCGGGGAAGGTATTGCTCTCGTACTGCTCAATTTCGGCCTCCCAGACCCAGCCGCGGTTGTAGGCGTGCCAGGAGTTGATGTCCGTCTCCACGTGGTCTCGCAGGCAGGCCGAATTGTCTTCGGCCAGACGGGTGGGATCCAGCGTCTTGGTAATCCGGTGCATCTCCCGCACCCATTCCTGCGTCTCGGGCAGGTACTTTCCGTTGGTATGCAGACCCCAGGACTCGTTGAAGTTGACCCAGGCAAAGATGGACGGATGGTTGAAGTCTCTTTCTATCTGGCCCAGCATACAGTGCTCCCAGTCGGCCTTGGCTTCCTGCGTGGGTGCGCCCCAGAAGTTGGGCGTATCGGCCATAATGAGGAGACCCAGCTTGTCGGCCCAGTAGAGCTTGCGGGGCACTTCCACCTTGATGTGGATGCGGTTGCCGTTGAGCCCCAGCTGCTTGGAAATCTCTATCTCGTGCTTCATAAACTCATCGCTGGGGAAGGTGTAGTAGCCTTCCGGATGGTAGCTCTGGTCCAGCGTGAGCTGCAGGTAGATGGGCTTGTTGTTAAGGGCTACATAGGCGTAATCCGTTCCGGGAAGCTTGGCCACACCCACCTTGCGCTGGCCCCAGTAGCTGTTTACGGCATCGATGCTGCCTTTCCTGCCCTGCAGGGAAGCCGTCACCTCATACAGGAAGGGATCATCGAGGTCCCAGAGGTGCTGGTCCTTGATGGACAGTTCAAAGCGGGCCTGGGCCTTTCCTCCCATATCGGCCTTGAAGGTCTCCTGGCCACCGGTCTTGAACTGAAGCTGGAACTGCTCCCCTTCTGCGGCCGGCTGAGCCAGCTTCACATCTACCGTAACCTTGGAGTTGTCCATATCCGGAAGGAAGTGAAGGGACTTGATGTAATTGGCTCCACGGGCCTCCAGATACACGGTTTGCCAGATACCGCGGACGTTGCCGTAACCCTGCTTGCCGTAGAGATGGGCGTCGCTGTAGGTATCGTCTACCTTGAGCACCAGCGGATAGGTGCCGCCGGCCTTCACGTCCTTGAGCTCAAACTCAAAGGGAGTGTAGCCGCCCTGGTGACTGCCCAGTTCCTTGCCGTCCAGCCAGGCCTGGGTTTCCCAGTCGCTCGCTCCCACCACCAGGAAGACGCGCTTGCCTTTCCAGGCCTTGGGAATGGTGATATCCCGGCGATACCAGGCAATGTCTCCCTTGTTTTCCACTTCCGAGAGCGCGCTGCCCCAAGGGAAGGGAACCAGGATCTTCTGATTCAGGCTGTCTTCCTGAAAGCCAAAGTCCCAATAGCCGTTCAGATTGACCCACTGGGCCCGTTCAAAATCCGGACGGGGATGCTCCGGAAGCGGGATCTCTTCTACGACAGCAGTGGTGCAGGCACCCAGCAGGAGCGCCAGACTCAAGAGCAGAAAAGGCTTTTTCATAGGCCGAAAGAAATGATTATTAGTGTATAAAGTTAGGGCTTTTTCGGGCATTTGCCAAATTTACTTGTAATAGAAACAGGCCGGCGGAATGGACTTGAACTCATGGGTTCCGGGGGCACACCAGTACCAGCTGAACGCCTCCCCTTCATAATCCTCGAAATACAGGATCTTGAAGGGATGCAGGCCCTTCTCCAGCGGGATTTCGCCAAAGGCCGATACTTCCGAGTGAGACCCGTCGTTGTTCACCACCCGCACCCCGTCAATGTACAGGGCGCTGCCGTCGTCGCTCCGCGTTTCAAAGGTCCACACGCCCGTGATGGGAATGTCAATGTAGCCAAAGAAGGTATAGGCAAAATGGTCTTCGCGGTGCGTTCCGTCAAGGGTGGGTTCCAGGATTACGCCGGTTCCTTCGGCCGGATCGCTCTCAATCTGGGAAAGGAGCGTAAAGTTGGCCTCGTGATACGTATAGCGGCATCCGGACTTGAGGTCTTCCCGGTTGATGGAAGGGTGGAAATACAGCTTGTGAGCCGTCTGGAGCACCTTGGGCGAAGCCGGCATACCCGGCTTGAAAGCCCGGGCCTGGATGGGGCCGGACTCCGTGATGGTAAAAGGCTCCGTATACACCGGACTCTCTTCCGTGGGCTCGCTGCCGTCCAGGGTGTAGTGGATGGTGGCACCCGGCGTCTTGCAGCTAAGGGTTACCTCGGTCTCGTCCTTAAACAAGTACAGCTGACCCTGGATGGCCGGAGGACAGACCGGAGGATTCTGGGTGAGGGAATAAGGACGGGGCAGGCCGTTGCGCTCCATATTGGGCTTGCGGGACAGCTTGAAACTGAGCACGCCGCCCTCCATAATTTGCTCGTAGGTAAGGTAATGCGCCTTTACGGGTTTCCCGTTCAGGAGAACCTTGGAGATATAGGGACGCTTGGGCCTGTCGGCCTTGATGGTGAGCGTTTTTCCGTTGCCCAGCTGAAGGATTGATTCCTTGAAGAGAGGGGCGGTCATAAGGTATTCGCCGCTGCCCGGACAAACGGGATACAGGCCCAGGGAGGCCATCACGTACCAGGCACTCATCTGGCCGCAGTCCTCATTGCCGCTGATGCCGTCGGGGTTGGTGGAATAGGTTTCCGTGAGCACCTGTCGCACCACCTGCTGGGAGCGGTAAGGGGCCCTGGTCCAATAGAAGAGCCAGGGGAAGTTGTGGTCGGGTTCATTGCCCTGGGCATACTGTCCCACAACGCCGCCAATGCCCACCGGATCCACCGTGGCATAGCCTTCCGGCGAATAGGTGAACAGCGAATCCAAGGCCTCCTCCAGGGGCTTCTCGCCGCCCATAAGGGCCGCCAGGCCACCCATATCGTGGGGCACAAAGAAGCGGTACTGCCAGGGACTGGCCTCGGTGTAATCCCGGGACCCCTTGAGCGGATCAAAATCCCGGACCCAGGAGCCGTCGGCATTCTTGCCCCGCATAAAACCGGTACCCGGCTCAAAGAGTTCGCGGTACCGCAGCGCCCGGCTGTCGTACTCCTTGGCAATATCCTTATGTCCCAGGCTCTCTGCCATACGGGCAATACACCAGTCGTCATAGGCAAATTCCAGGGTCTGCGACACCGTTTCTATCTTGAGATCGGCCGGAATCCAGCCGTACAGGTTGTAGAGCTGCGAGGCGTTTACATTGTGCTTGTTGGAAGTGGTGATCATAGCCTGCAGGGCGCGTTCTCCGTCAAAGGTGCGGATACCGCGGAGCCAGGCATCGGCAATGACCGAAACGGGATGATAGCCAATCATACAGGCGGTCTCGTCGCTGGCGATCGGCCAGATGGGCAGTTCTCCCAGGCAGTCATAGTCGTCCAGGAGGGAGTTCACAATGTCTCCCGCAAGCTCGGGATTGATGAGGGTCTGCAGCGGATGCCAGGTACGGAAAGTATCCCATACAGAGAGTGTGGAATAAAAATGTTTCGCATCTTTAAGGGACACATTCTTACCGTTCTGGCTGCGGTACAGGCCGTCTACGTCTTCTATCCGGTTGGGCGTCTGGAAGGTATGGTAGAAGTAGGTGTAGAACACATCGGTGGGACCGCCTTTTACCCGGATAGTACCCAGGGCCTGTGCCCAGCGGGCCTGAGCCCGGGCCAGGGCCTCGTCAAAGCCCATCGCCTCGGCCTCCCGGTTCTTCCTTGCGCCTTCCAGTCCGGTACCGGAAAGACCCACCACCAGGCAGACTTCCCTCACCTCGTCCGGGAAGGTAAAGAGCATCTTGCCGGGCCCCACTTCCTGGGCACTTACAAAGGGAACGGAAAACTGGGCCGAAAGATAGATGTCACGGTCCGTGGCCCAGCCGTTGACCCGGCGGTGACCCATAATCTCCTGCTTTTCCACCTCCAGGGTGGCCTCTACGGGCGTACACCAGCCGCCCTGGCAATGCCGGGCATCCAGCTGGATAACCCGCTTACCCGGCACTTTGAAGGTGTAACGGTGATAGCCGGTATGCTCCCAGGCGGTGAGCTCGGCCACCACACTCTCCAACTGTACCTTATAGTAGCCCGGCGCGGCTTCCTCGTTGTCGTGGGAGAAGGCCAGGGGCCGGGCCTGGTTGAGGCCTGGCGTTACCAGGAAGTCACCCAGATCCGGACAGCCGGTCCCCGAAAGGTGCGTGTGGCTGAATCCCAGTAGGGTCTGGTCGTTGTAATGATACCCGCCGCAGAGGTCCGGATTGGTGTCCGGACTCAGCTGAACGGCGCCAAACGGAACCGTAGCACCAGGATACGTGTTACCGGCCGCATCCGTACCGTTGAACACATTTACCTGCTTCACCGGGTCCTGGTACTGTGCACAGCCAGCCAGCAGCAAGATCAAGCATAAGAGTTGACATAGTCTGTTCATACTCATATCTTTATGTATTTACTTCCACGGTCACGCCAACCGGAACGGTGTAGTGGACCTCGGTACCTTTTCGTTCTACCGTAATGGGGCCATAAGGGGTGGGCCGGGTTACCTTGACCCAGTCCAGGCCGGCGGGAATCTGCGGAGCAATGCGCACGCGGCGGTAGCCGGGCTCCAGGGCCACAATACCGCCCAGGGCCTCATAGAACCAGCTTCCAATGCCGTTGTAGCAATTGTGGAATCGGCTGCGTTCTCCGTTCCAATGCTCCCACACGCCGGTAGCGCCGTTATCCAGCATATACAGATAACCAGGGTATCCGTGCTGTTTGAGCATCCCGTAGAGCCAGTCGCACTCCCCGGTTCGGGTGGCCCATTCCGTAAGGACGGGAATACCCACCAGACCGGTGGCCAGATGGCCGTTATAAAGGGTTTCAGTTCGTTCTTTCAGGGTCTGCACCACCTGCTGTTCCAGTTCCGGGGGCACCACGCCCACCAGCAGCGGATAAACCAAGTCTATCTGGCTGCCGGAGGCATAGATACCCTTGTGATAGAAGGTCTCGTGAATCCTGCTCCGGAGGGCTTCCAGGCGCTGCCTGTATTCGACAGCATCGGCCTTTAAACCCATTACCAGGGCCATCTTTTCCAGCGCCAGGTAGCTATGCACCATTACGCAGTTGCTCACCAGGTCCACGGAAGCGGGATCCTGCACGTTCACGCCCTCTGGGGCCGCCCAGTCTCCCAGGTACCACCAGCGGTAAGGCGGCGTGGGCCATTCTTTCAGAAGCCCGTCCACGGAATACCGGTCCACATACTCCAGCCAGAGCTTCATCTGGGCGTAATAGCGTTCCATAGGCCGAGGGTCGGCATAGTTCATATAGGTACGCCAGGGAGCCTGCACCAGGAAACTGCACCAGTAGGGGCCGCCGCCCGCCTGGTAGGGGTTGGGAGCCGTATGGGGCAGACCGCCGTCGGGGCGCTGGGCATCGGCCCAGGCCTGCAGCCAGTTCAGGTAGAGCGGTCCCACATCGGCCATACTCTGAAGGGACTGGGTGGAAGCATTGCCGTCTCCGCCATAGCCCAGCCTTTCGATGCTGGCGCAGTCCACCATATAGCCGTCAAAGGCCAGGTTCTCCAGGGTCCGGAACACGATATCGTGAATGGAGTTGAGTTCGGGGTCCGAGCTTTCAAAGGAAGCCGGCATAAGATAATTGGTGCGCATTCTACAGGCCGAAGGCTCTTTGGGCGCCTCCTTGAGCCCCTCAAACAGCACATAGCGGAATACGTGGTGGTTGAATACGTTCTGGAAGTGGTCTCCTTCGCCGGCAGCAACAAACTCATCGTAGCCGCAGATACTGGGGTCAAAGACCTCGGCCGAAGCATCGCTGTACGAGATGCGGACCTCGTCTCCGGCTTCCAGGCCGGGGAATTCCACATCCAGCTGGGCGTTCACCACTACTCCAAAATCGGCCAGCCATCGGCCTTCTCCCAGGGATTCCAGCGATACGGGAGAAAGAATTTCCTGAATGGTGCAGGGCTCGCACATCTGCATACTGGCCGTTATGCCTTGGACGGGCACCACGTCCACCGGGCCCCATTCGGGCTCCACCCGGTTGTCCAGGCGCTCTCCTGCAAAGCCGTGAGCACGCCAGTCCCCCAGGTCCGAGTAGCCGTTCCAGGCTCCTTCCCAGGAGGCGTCGGTCCAGATGGCGGGTTCTCCGTTCACATCCAGCTCGGCCTTTACCAGCGGGCCGTCATAAACGGCGTCAAAAGTAGCTTTCTTGTACCAGCCCGAGCCGGTGGCCAGCACCAGCTGGTTGTGGCCCTTCTTGATCAGCTTGCTCACATCGTACACCACTATGAGCGACCGTTTATCAAGCTGAGAAACGGCCGGCTGCAGCACCGCCTCCGATACGCGTTCCCCGTTCAGATAGGCCTCGTGATAGCCCAGGGAGTTCACATAGAGAAGGGCCTCTCCGGTCTCATACAGCTGGAAATCCTTCTTCAGAAGCGGGGCTCTCCCCTCTCCCGGATGGGCTCCAATGTAGTCTCCCTTCAAGCCCTCCAACGCTCCTATGCCCAGGCGCTGCCAGGGGCTCCAGGCCGATTTTTTCCCTTCGGCCGTCCAAATTCGGACGCGCCAGCGGGTCTGCTGTTTGGCCGCCAGGGAGGCTCCGCCATAGGGAATCATCACCTGACCCGCACTCTCTACCTTACCGGACCGCCACAACCCGGGTCCCACCTCAATCTCATAGGCAGCCTGCTCCACCGGCTGGGTGGAAGCAATCTTCCAACTGAAATGAGGCTGCGTACTGTCTATGCCCAGCGGCTCCACCAGGCCTTCGCAAAGAAGGTCATACACCTGGACGGAAGGCTGGCAGGCAACCAGAAGCAGGCTCAAAAGCAGCCCGAAAGGAATTTTACGCATAACTTATTTATCTTCGGCCTTTGCTTTCCAAATAACGGATCAGGAATTCCGGACGGTCGGTCTGGATGATGGAGGTACCCAGGTCCATAATGGGTCCGTAGATGGTATCGGGATTCTCGCTTTCAAAGGCTTTGTCGTCGTCGTGTTCTCCGCAGAGGGAGCCCCAGATGGTATTGACCCATACCTTGGAACCGGATTCCAGTACCTGCCGGGCAATATCCCGTACATTGTCGTTGAGCTCATTGAAGCAAAGCTCGTAGGCCAGCTGGGGTTCTTCCTGGCAGATATAGCTCTCAAACAGATGCCCGCCGCCGTCCTGGATGTTGCTGATGACCGGCATATACATCATATTGTGCGGATGTGCGGCCAGCTTTTCCTGTACCGTTTCCCAGAGTCTGCCGCCCTTGATGAGAATCTGGTCCGTTACGCCCAGCTCCTCGGTAATGGCCAGCACCTGATCGTAGTACTCATACCCCTGGTCCACATTCACCGTGATGCGGTCTTTGCATACTTCCAGTGCCTCACGCAGCGTGGGAATCTTGAGGCCGGGGATGTCAATGCCGTGGCCCCGCTTGAGGTTAAAGGCCTGCAGCTCTTCGTAGGTATAATCCCCCACCCGGCCGTGTCCCGTGGTGGTACGGTCCAAGGTTCCGTCGTGCATCAAAACCAGCACGCTGTCCTTGGTCATCTTGAGGTCCAGTTCCATCATATCCACTCCCATCTTAATCACGGACTCAATGGCCGGGATGGAATTCTCGGGATAATTGCGCCAGTCTCCGCGGTGAGAGACCACCACCACATATTGGCAATGAGGGTCGTGTAAGGCGGCTACAACGGCATCGGCCTTGTTGGCGGCCTGGGGCAAATGGCTCTTGGGTGCGCAGGCCACTGCTGCCAGCAGGGCCAACGCACATAGGATGCTAAATCTTTTACTCATAAGCTATTGGGCTGGGTAACGTCTGTCTTCAACAAGGATTTCTATCGATTCCAAACGCATTCTTTTGTCAAAAGTGTCGTGACGGACATAGCCAATTCCGGGCGCATACCACGTGTCGGACCATAAGTCTCCGTGGTGCATAGGCCCCTCCTCCACCTTGTGCTCCCGCACTACTACACAGTCAAAGGTCCCGGCCGGCGTGGTCAGTTGTTCTTTCCTCAGCACCACGCGCTCTGTCACGTCAATATAGTAAGTAAAAGCACTCACTTTTACCGCGCAATGGCTGTCGGGAAGGATATCTCCCACCTCCATATCGGCGGGCATAAGGGCCGCATCTCCGGAATAGGAGATTCTGGCTTTGGGAAACACGTTCTGGATAATGGCCTTCACGGTGGCACCAAAATCCATTCCCACCACTCCATTTTCATCAATATAGGCCGAAAGGGCGGCGGTTCCGCCAAACAAAGGCTTTCCACTGGCTTTCCGGAGCGTCATATCGTAATACACAATCTTCGCCGGCCCATCCTTCAGAACGGCGCCAATATCCAAAGTGGTGGTCTGGATCAGTTTTTCGCTTCCGGCCTTGTAGCGCTCGTAATAGAGGGTCCGGTTTCCGAAAGTGCAGAAATAAGGCTCACCTCCTCTTGCAGCCAGGCTGCAGAGCAGGAGAAATCCCACCGCCAGTATAACAGACCTTATCCGCATTACTTGAGAGGGAAGGTAAAGTAGGTATCAGGGTAGGGCTCATCCTTGAGGGTGAAATGCCACCACTCGGAAGACAGGGGTTTGAAACCATGGCGGAGCATGGCCCGGCGCAGAATCATCCGGTTGGCAAACTGCTGCTCGGTAATCTTGCGGGGATGCTGCACGGTGGCATCATATTCACCGGTATCGGGGTTCCCACAGAAGTCCGGATGGCTTTCCTCGCCAAACCAGTCAAAGGTTCCGCCCATGTCCAGTTCCTTTTCCGTGTTCATGTCAAACAGGGTCAGATCCACCGTAGAGCCGCGCGTATGGCCGGATTTTTCCATAATGTACTCCCGCTCAAACAAAAGGTTCTTGTCCACGTCCGGATAAAAATACGGCTTCATGGCCACGTCGGAAATATCGGCCGCCCAGCGGACAAAATGGTCCACGGCACACTGCGGACGATAGGCATCGTACAGCTTGAGCCGGAACCCCAACGCCTTTACGTCGTCGCTCACGGCTTTGAGGCTGTCCGCGGCCTCCTTGGTAAGCATGGCCGTAGGGGCCAGATAGCCGTCGATACGCGTGCCCACAAAATTATAGGTGCCGTAGTACCGGATTTCCATAATCACATCCGGGACCACATCGGTAACGTGTACAAAATCGCTGGAATCCTCCTGCGGACTCAGCTTGGCGCATCCTGCGAACAGGAGCACAAGGGTGGATAAAACTACTACTCTTTTCATATTCTACTTGGATATTCTAAATCTGTAAGCGTACTCCTGGCCGGGAACGAGGGTATAGCGGGGAAGGGGGCCAGGGCCGCAGCTTCCGTTGCCAAGACCGGTCTGGAAGCAGTCCAGGTCCAGGACCACCTCACTCCGACGGATTTTGTCCAGGTCGTTGGCATATTTCACCAAATATAAATCTTCATCGGTATAATGCAGCGCGCTAAAATCGAAACTGTCGTCGGCCGTGAACGTAACGGTATGTCCCTCCTGCGTCCGGAACGTGAGCCAGCGGGTATCCATGCGCCCGCCCATGCTCTGGGTACGCACATAGGGTTCTGTCATTCCGTCCACGGTATTCTCGTAGATACCCAGGAAGGCGCAGTCCTTGCGGTCGCGATAGTTCTCCATAGGACCGCGGCCATACCACGAAAGACACTCATACGCGGGATTCAGCAGCATCCGAAGTCCCACGCGCAGAAGGGTGAAATCCTTTCCGGGACGGAAGCGGGCATCCACATCCACATACCCGGCGGCATGGACATCGTATACCAACGTGCAGATGTCGGTTTCCACCTCCACCTTCAGCTGCTCATCGCCGGCTTTGAACCGGAATCCGGTCAGTTGCGGCTGCATAGTAACCTGCTCATCCTTTCCGTCAAGGATGAAACGGGCGGCATCGTTGCTGATGTAACGGTAACCATTGAAAACGGGTCCTCCCATGCCGTGCAGAACCTCCATTCCGTCCAGGCACAGGCTCAAAAGGGTGCCCCTGGCACGGTCAAAGCGCACGGAAATGGCCTCATTGCGCGCACACAGGAAACGCCCTTCTTCCAGATACACCTTTAGCGGGCCGAAGGGATTCTCCGGCGCCAGCGCCAGGCGGCTTTTCGCCTCCTGCAGCACAAATTCGGCCGAAGCCACCACATGCCCCCTGGGACACCAGCGAGTGCCTTCCTTCAGGGAAAGTTCCACCTGCAGGGTCAGGTCTCCGGCTGCCTCCGGAGGGGCCGGCAGTTGCACCGTGCAGCGCTCCCACGGAGCGGCAGCCGGCAGATCGCCGCTGCCTTCGGCCACCACCAACCCTTCGGCCAGATAGGTATAATGGAGCTGCATCTCATTGAGATGATAAGCCGTATAGCGGTTCTCCAGCTCCAGGCAAAGGCCGTCCGGACTTACCGGATCCACCCTCCTGATCTTTACATACTGATAGACTTTCTTCACCTGCTGAAGCTTGGCGGTAACGCGGCGGTCGGCCGTCACGATGCCGTTGCAGCAGAAGTCGTTGTCGTTGGGCATATCGCCGAAGGAACCGCCAAAGTACAGTTTGCCGTCCTTGGCGCCGGGCATCACGATGGCCTGGTCCACCCAGTCCCAGATGCAGCCGCCTATCATCCGCACGCTCTTGTTCTCTATGTAGTCCCAATATTCGGCCAGGTTGCCGATGGCGTTGCCCATAGCGTGGGCATATTCACACAGGAAGAAGGGCTTGTTGTTGCCGTTACGGTCCAGCTGCTCCATCACCTCCAGGGAAGGGTACATCCTGGAGTCTATGTCGGCCACTTCATTCTGACCCTCATAATGCACAGGACGGCCGTCCAGAGCCTTGATGGCATCCCTTTCGGCCACGATGTTGCAGCCCTTTCCGCTCTCGTTTCCCAGGCTCCAGAACAAAACCGAGGGATGCAGGCGGTCCCGGCGCACCATCCTCACTGCGCGGTCTACATAGGCGCCTTCCCAGGAGGGCATATTGCTGATGGCCTGGTTGCCGTGGCACTCCTGGTCCGCCTCGTCCACTATGTACAGGCCGTAGTAGTCGTACAGGGCGTACATCTTGGGATCGTTGGGATAGTGGCTGGTCCTGACCGTATTGAGGTTGTGCCGCTTCATCAGAAGGATATCCTCCACCATACTCTCTACCGGAACGGCCTTGCCGTGAACGGGATGGATGTCGTGGCGGTCTGCACCCTTCAGATAAGTGAGGACATTATTGACATAGAGCTTGTTGGCCTTGAATTCCACCTTCCGGAAGCCGTGCTTGAAGAAGGTGCACTCCTGCGTTTTTCCGGCCTTGTCCAGCACCGAGAGCCGGACGGTATACAGGTACGGCTTTTCGGCGCTCCAAAGCTTCGGCTGGCTAACCTGGACGGACTCTCCCTCCCCTACTTTCACGCCTTCCTCGTCGTAGAGGGCTATCTGCACCCGGCCGGAACTTTTCACCTTGGTCACGAGGGTGGCCGAGCTGAGGTCTTCGGCAAAGGTGGTGACGGTCTCTATATCTTCCACGTGCTCCCGGGGGCGGGCCATCAGGTATACATCGCGGTGGATGCCACCGAAGCGGAACATATCCTGGTCTTCCAGGTAGGAACCGTCGCTCCATTTGTACACTTCCACCGCCACGGTATTGACGCCCCGTTTCACAAAAGGAGTGATGTTGAACTCGGCATCGTTGTTGGAGCCCTGGCTGTAGCCCACTTTCCGGCCGTTCACCCAAACATAAAAGGCCGAATACACGCCGTCAAAATGCAGGTACACCTCCAGGCCTTTCCAGGTGGCAGGGAGTTCGAAATCCCGGCGGTAGGAACCCACGGGATTGGGCTCCTTCTCCATGGTATAACCTTTCTGGGCCTGGATAAAAGGAGGGTTGTTCTGGAAAGGATAGGTTACATTGGTATAGAGCGGAGTGCCGTAGCCCTTCATCTCCCAGCAGGAGGGAACGTCCAGCTCCTGCCAGCCGCTCACATCGAAGGAAGGCTTGTAGAAGTTGACCGGACGCTCCTCGGGGGCCTTCACCCAGTTGAATTTCCAGGTACCGTTGAGCAGGAGATAGCGGCTGGAAGCCGTGCGTTCCCAAGGGTGTTCATAGGCAGCATCGGCCACCATCTCCTCTTCAGAAGCATAGGGGATGAGCGTCGGATGGCCCGGCTCCTTGCCCCTGGCAAACACTTTTTCGTTCTCCCAATCATTGGCCGATGCCGTCTTGGGAACAATGAAATCGATGCTCAGTTCCGACTCCCGGATGCGCCAGCGCTGGAGCGGACTGTCCTTCACCTGCCAGACCGCCTCTCCAAAGCGGGCCTCTTTTTTCAGGCCCAGCACCAGGCCGGTAGCCACACTCGTAATGGTATACGTCCCGTCTTTGTGGCGGGTCAGTTTCCAGTGCTGATTGGCGTTCTTCTGCTCATAGGGCCATTGGATCACCGGCTCTTCCCCGTCACCGCCACCACTGTCCAACGCCTGGAAGGAAAAGCCATTCACAAACTGGTAGACTTCCTTCCCGGCGGGCAGGATATGCCACACCTGGCCGGCATTCCCTTCTTCCAGGCGCCCCAGCGCCAGGCCGGTCTCCGTCTGCACGCTGCCCTGGTTGTCCAGCACCAGGTCATCGGCCCTGTAAATCACATAGGCCTTTTTAGTATCAAAGGACTGCGCCTGTGCAGTTATTCCTGTCAGCAGCAGGCAAGTCACAAGATAAGAAAGACGTCTCATACTCAAGTTTAAATAGTGAAGTTAAGGCCAATGCCCAGGATATGCTGGGCCGGTTTGCCTCTGTGGGTATAATAAATATAGTAGGTTTCCAGCTGAAGCCAGGAGTTGAATTTGTAATGGGAGCCCACATAATGGCGGGTCTTCCTCCACTGGCCCCAACTGATGACCTCCATGGCCAGGTAAGGGCTCCACCGGGTGCCGGGAACATCGTACTGCACTTTGAGGCGGGAACGGAGTTCATTGTCCTGGGGACCGCCGGTATGGAGCCAGGTATGCAGGTAACGCTGCCTTAGCGACACCTTGAAGTTGCCCGACTTCAAGGTTCCGGTAAGGTCCAGCAGCAGTTTGTGCTTGAGGACCGAAGGCTCCACCACAAAGTCGTAACCCACATCGGCCTTCAGCCAGGG
>JAEEGK010003126.1_pt1 | contig 41441 bp, 38 predicted proteins | sample 8958771 | NCBI WGS metagenome assembly JAEEGK01 (sample SAMN16246547, study PRJNA631951) | gut metagenome | biome: gut microbiome; feature: rumen; material: SC-attached | host: Bos | place: Iran: Karaj | collected 2018-10
GTTGTTTGATGTAATGGTTAACATTTTCCGTTACCTCCCTTATCGTTATGCCCCGAATATAGCTCATTACGCAGCGTAACAAGCAATACATAACGCAGGGGGATTTTTGGAAAATTTAAGTTTTTCCCTCTTTGAACAGCCTCATCATCTCATTTGTGAGGCTGAACTGTCCGGGCTGGAGTTCGATATCGGAGCGCGTCCTCCATTCGGCGACCTTAAGCTCGCCCTCATCCATCTTTATGGTATCGCCGCCTTGAACATCACAGTAGAATCCTGCCAGCAGGTCTCCTGCGATACCCCAGGGCTGCGACTTGTAGTAGCGGATATTCGTAACATTAAGTCCGGTCTCTTCCATTACTTCGCGGGCCACGGTCTGCTCAAGTGTCTCGCCTATCTCGGTGAACCCTGCCACGAGCGCGAAATGGTTATACCCGGTACGGTATTTGGTGACAAGAAGCCTGTCGCCGTTGGTGACGCCTACGATGACGGCAGGTGCGATCTTCGGATAGATAACATTGCCGCATTCGCAGCGCAGTGCGCGCTCCTTATCGTCCGGGCGCGTCGGTCTGCCGCATCTTCCGCAGAATCTGTTGTCCCGGTACCAGCCTGCAAGGTGGACTGCGGTGTAAGCTGCAAATGCTGTATATCCTTCTGTGAGTTCCCTGTCCCTGAATGCCCTGAGGTTAACATATTCGAATCCTTCCGGAGCCTCAACCTCACCGGGCAGCAGGAAGTAATCCTTGTCATCGTCAATGGAGAACAGGTAGATGAGATCATTTTCGCTGATGCCTGCAAGATCCTTTACGCACGGAAAGCTGCCGCCCCTGATGAGGACGTCACCCTCGCGGAAGGCGAGAACTATGCTGCGGGATGATGCTTTGCGCGACGGATCGTATTGGTTGTGCAGAATATGCGGGAAGATGTCCTGTATCATGTGCGTACCCTCCAGTGTTTGGGACTGAACTTACGGACCAGCTTTGTCGCGAGGAAGATGTACAGAGCGTTAAGTGCTATCAATGCCGGTACGAGTATCCAGGCCGGGGCCGGGATCCAGCATACGGCGATGGTGACGGCCTCCGATACGACCTCCATCACGGTATATACATGATTCTTCACCTTGATGTTCTCCGTGTACGGCTGAAGCAGGTAGTAGAGAGTCAGCAGGTGAGCAGAGCACAGAGCGCTCATGAGGACAAATGCTATGGGGACCAGCAGGTACTGACCGGGGTATCTCTGACCACCGAACATGAATGTAACAATGTTAAATACAAGCCCCAGAACGACCGCCGGCGCCAGGTTCAGCCTGACTGCTTCCATGATTCGTATCTTATACAGCTTGATTATCTGGTCGGGCATCTTGTAGAAGCTGAAGGACATCAGGCTCCTGTCGCAGTTTATGAACATGGTCTGCGTCAGCTTGGTCGTGCCGTTGAACAGGGCGATCAGGCAGAAGAATGCCATGAGGTTATTGTCCATCAGGTTCATGAAGAATTCCTGGAATTCCGCATCACCCGTGACCAGGGGTCTGAGATCGTCATGATAACCCTGCAGCGTGAGGAAATTGATGATATTGTTCTTCAGACACCCGGAAGCCGCCTCCTGCCCGAAGTCCTGGCCGTATTCTATGTAAAGATCGATGCAGATGAGGGCAAATATGACCACGATCACTATCGAGACGACCACAGGCCTGATGCTTATGACGGACCTGTATCTTCTGGCGAACACCTGGTTCAGGAAGGCAAAGCCCTTCTTGTTGCTGCTGACCCTGGTGTCAACGGCGCTTACTTTGTTCACCTTCTTAAGTCTCTTGGTCCTGTCGGTAGACTTACAGGACTTCTTCTCAACATTATAGGTCTCCTTGGCACCTGCCAGCAGCTGCTTATGAGCATAAGGATCAAAATCCCTGATCACGAAGAAGCCTGCGACAGCAAGCACGGTTATCACTGCAGCTATGACAGGCAGGATATATACCGGCGGGCAGTAAGCGTTGACCGTCATGATCATTACTGCCATGACGGCAGTAAAGCCGATGAAGACCTTGAAGAATATCCCGACGAGTTCGATCTTGCCGGATGCGATCTTAAGGCCGAGCCTGCGCTTCATGTTTATGATGCCGAGCTTTACGCCCGCACCTGCCAGCTTTATCGCTACTCCGAGGAGAGGCGTGAAGAACCACATCAGGAACGGCATGCCGGATATGATGCCGAAGAATAGATTCACGCCTGCATAGCCGATGAACAGCGCTGCAAGATTCAGCACGAAGTAAGATGTGTTGATCTTCTTGGCATCCATCCTGAGCATGAATACGGCATATTCCTTCTCGGGCGTATATGAGAACAGATTCGTGTTCATCAGAACGCCTGCAAAAGCATAGGCTAAGAAGAGCCACATGAACGCCGTGCCCTGGAACTGCCCGGGACTCATTCCGCCGATCTCTTCGGGATGGTTATCGGCAAGTGACCTCATTATGAAGCTGTAAGCATATATGCCCGACAGACCCAACACCTTCAGGAAGAACAGCATGAAGAATTCCGCGATGAACTTCCAGACGGCATATATGAACTTGAAGAAACCAATCGAATACAGGTCGTCAGGCAGGAGCCTGCCGATCAGCGGAAGGAGCTTAAGCTTATATATGAACCCGTTATAACCGACTATGTAACGCAGCCGGTACATAGAGCTGATTGTCTTGAGCCAGCCCCTGATCATTCTTCCGATTCCTTAAGCGCATTCAGGATCTTATCCTTCATGGCACTGTCATCAAGATTGTTGATGTCTATCTTCTCGAGCTTGCCGTGGTTAAGAAGAACGATCTCGTCGCAGAGGTCTACCGCCACATCGAGAAGGTGCGTCGAGAATATCGTGATGCGTCCTTCCTTCTGCTGACGGAAGACGTTCTTCATCTCCTCTGCGACAACGACGTCCAGAGTCGTCAGTGGTTCGTCCAGCAGCATGAGCGGCGGCCTGGCGATTATGTTCAACAGCATCTGCATCTTGTTCTTGGTGCCGTGTGAGTAGTCTCTCAAGAGACGGTCGCGGTCGTCTTCCGCGATCTTCATGTAGTCAAAGTACTCGTCAACGGGCTTTATGTCCTTAAGCTCGTCGTGGACCTCTATGAAGAACTTCAGGAACTCTCTTCCGGTCATGAACTCCGGAACTACCGGGGCAGACACGACATATCCGATGTCTTCGGGACTTAAGTCCTTACGCTTGCCGTCCACGTCGAAATAGAACTCACCGGAGTTATACTCGATGTCGCGGTTGATGCAGTTGAAGAAGGTCGTCTTACCGGAACCGTTACGCCCCAGAAGACCGTATATCCTGCCCTCTTCGAAAGTAAAGTCGATCCCCTTGAGGACCTCCTTGGAGCCGTAGCTCTTTACAAGGTTATTGATCGTAAATTTCATATTCCTACCTCACCGCAAGTATTATACATATAAATCACCTGCATGGCTGAGGAATGTGGAAAGTTAATCTGAAGTCTTTGGCTTTTTACCGATAAGGCCCATCTCTTTTGACAGGATCAGGAAGTAGACGGTAAGCGCTGCAAGATTGATGGCGGCGGAAGCCCACACAGGAAGGATCCCCATACCCCAGAGGTAAGAATGGTATCTTGCCAGAGTAGCGATATATATCATGACAAGAAGCGGGATCGTCCTGCGGTTCAGGAAGCAGACAACTATCGCCAGTATCTCATAGATGTATCCGTACCTCTCGCGCATGTGCGGAAGGAAGTACACACAGATGAAGATGCTGAGGAATGCCATATAGACCATGTTGCGGTATGTCAGCTCCGTCTTCCTGATATAAACGAGAACGAAGAATGCAGCGAGTATTGCGAATGTGATCAGCACGAAGAGCAGGATCGGGAACTGTATTCCGGCAGCAGCCGCAGCTTTTGAATCAGGAACAAACAGAGCCCAAAAGCATCCGCTGTTCTCATACAGCCGTTCCGACTGACCGGTGCTTTGATAGAGATAGATATAGACACAATCCAGAATGCCGCCTCCGCCTATCACATGGGGAAGGGATGTGAGCCAGAAGACCGCCGGGATAAGCAGGAAGTATATAAAGCGGAACTTCTTCTCGCGTATCTTTGCTATGTAGACATACAAAACAAACGGCATGATGAAGACCATCTGGAGTTTAAGGGCAAGAGCCATTCCGAGTGCTATGCATAATAAGATGTATCTCTCTTTGACAATGAAGATCATCGCGAGCACCAGGAAGAATGCGAACATAGAATCACACTGCCCCCAGACTGCTGAGTTCTCCAGAACTATAGGCGACAGTATCACGACTGAATAAGAAATAAGCATCATCTTCTCGCGGCGCGGGTCGGAAGATGCGACCAGACTGACAAGATACATGACCGCTAACGCCAGAAGATAGTCAAACAGACCGGAGAGTGCTTTGATCGCGTATATTGCCTTGATCGGTATGTATGTCAGACAGATGATGAGCAGGTTATAGAAGTAGTTGTAATTGGTAAGAGTCTGGCCGACTGCCTTGAATCCGCCTGCCGCCTGATAGTCGTTATACCAGGGCAACAGGAATATGTTCATATCGATGCTGAGAATATCCTTGAATATGTATCTGATCACAAGGGTAAAAACAGTCAACATTATCCCGACCGCTATCAGAAAGATGCGGTCTGAACCGTTCTTTTTGTTCAATGCAGATGCTTCTATCATGGAAAAAAAGACAAATCCTTGAATACAGATTAATGAATCAGCCTAACGAATCATAAAAAAATTATACAGCAAGGACAGGATAAAAAAACAAACAATATAAAACATTAACCGGCCCAAACCATATACTATAATCGTGGTTACATACAGAATGATTCGGAGGGTATTTATGCCTGAGCTTACACTGGATTGGAATAAGTATATCGAGACCGCGGTCAGGACTGCTGCCGAAGGTATCGTTATGCTCGAGAATAAGAACGATGCACTTCCCCTTAAGAACGGCACACATGTCGCATTATTCGGAAGGATGCAGACACATTACTACAAGTCCGGCACAGGCTCCGGCGGAATGGTCAATGTCTCACACGTTACGGATATCCGCGAGGGACTGGCCGACAGCACATCGGTAACGCTTGATAAGGAACTCATCGACATCTACGACAAGTGGGATGAGGAGAATCCGATCACTGCTGATCTCGGCTGGGGAATGGAAGCCTGGTCACAGCCCGAGATGCCTCTCACACAGGATCTCTGTAAGGAACTGGCATCGCGTAATGATGCTGCGGTAATAGTCATCGCCAGGACTGCGGGCGAGGACAGGGACAACACTGCGGACAAGGGCTCTTTCTATCTGTCTGACAGCGAGGAAGAGATGCTTAAGGAAGTAACGGCCGCATTTGACAGGACCATCGTCCTTCTTAATGTCGGCAATATCATAGACATGGAATTCGTCTCAAAGTATGACATCAAGTCCGTTCTCTATGTATGGCAGGGCGGCATGATCGGAGGCACCGCAGTGGCAAGGGTGCTGACGGGAGACGAGAATCCTTCCGGCTGTCTTACAGATACTATCGCGAAGAAACTGGAAGATTATCCCGCGCACGAGAACTTCGGCAAAGACGATATCAACGAAGACTTTTACCGCGAAGACATCTTCGTGGGGTACAGGTATTTCGAGACGTTTGCAAAGGAAGATGTCCTCTATCCGTTCGGTGCGGGACTGTCCTATACGAGCTTTGATATCGAGGATGTATCTGCCGTGTTCGACGGTGAGACCGTTACCGTCAAAGCTACGGTAAGGAATACCGGCAAAGTATCGGGCAAGAAGGCCGTGATGCTCTATGCCGAGGCGCCTCAGGGGAAGCTGTCCAAGCCGGCGAGAGTCCTTGCAGGTTTTACCAAGACGGGATGCATTCCCGCAGGTGAAGCAGAGACAATAACGATAACGGCTCCCAAGAGGGCATATGCGTCTTTCGATGACGACGGAAGAACGGGCTTCGGTACGGGATTCGTTCTCGAGAAGGGCGAGTATTCCTTCTATATCGGAAGCGACATCCGCACCGCAGTGAAGGCCGGCGGATTTGAGCTCGGGGAATCTGAACTCATCGAAGCAGTCGAGTGCGCGCTGATGCCGAACAAGCCGTTCAAGAGACTTACTGCCGTAAAGAATGCGGAAGGATATGAGAAGGCATATGAAGACGTGCCCATGGGCGGACGCAGATGGGTGGATTCATGCCTCGACAGAGTTGATCCCGAGATACCGCAGACGGGCGACAGGGGCATAAAGCTTGCCGATGTTAAGAGCGGCAAACATACAATGGATGAATTCATCGCACAGCTGACCGACGAAGACCTCTGTCTCATCATAAGAGGAGAGGGAATGGGAAGTCCCAAGGTAACGATGGGTACAGCCGCAGGCTTCGGAGGCATCTCCAAAGAACTCAAGGCACTCGGCATACCCACGCTGTGCTGCACGGACGGTCCCTCGGGAATGAGACTCGATTCCGGCAAGAAGGCTTTCGCACTTCCCAACGGAACATGTCTCGCATCGACATTCAACACCGACCTTGTGGAAGAACTCTATACATACCTCGGCATCGAGATGGTATCGAACAGGATCGACACTCTCTTGGGCCCCGGCATCAACATCCACAGATATCCCCTGAACGGAAGAAACTTCGAGTATTTCTCCGAAGATCCGCTCCTCACGGGTAAGATGGCAGTTGCCCAGATCAAGGCTCTCGAGAAGAACGGTGTGACTCCGACGGTCAAGCACCTCTGCGCGAACAACAGGGAGACGGCAAGAAGACTGATGAACTCTGTCGTATCCCAGCGCGCCATGCGTGAGATCTATCTGCCCGCATTCGAACTCTCCGTCAGAGAGGGCGGCGCCAGGAGCATAATGAGCAGCTACAACAGGATAAGCGGCATCTACAGCGCCGGCAACTACGACCAGAACACCATGATCCTCCGCGAACAGTGGGGCTATACGGGTATCGTAATGACCGACTGGTGGGCATATATCGGCAAGGGCGGAGAAGAGACCGCAGAGTATACTCTTGAGGATCATTCCGCCATGGCAAGATCCCAGAACGATGTCTACATGGTCTGCACGACTGTCGAGAGATCCGCGCTCGAAGAAGCTGACACATTTGCAAACCTCACATCCGGCAACGGCAGGATCACCCGCGCCGAGCTTCAGAGGAATGCCCGTAACATCCTGAACTTCGCACTGAACACACCTGCAATGGCACGGGAAGAAGGCAAGGAGATAACGGTAGAGCACCTGAACAGTCCCTTTGCAGAGGACGATGTCGATCCGGATGTAGGAGTCTTCTTCGAATTCAAAGGCGATGAGATCGTCATCGACTGCCAGAAGGTGATGTCGGGCAGGGACATCCTGTTCGGATTCACGGCAGACAAGGCGGGATTCTATGAGTTCTCCATGACTGCCTCATCCGACCTGAATCCCCTCGCTCAGATCCCGATGACCGTCTACTACACGAGCATACCGATCGCGGTAATAACATGGAACGGAACCAACGGCGAGAATGTTACCAAGACATCCGAGTTCATGATGTATTCGAGGAACAGTGTGTTCAGGATGCATCTGTCATCCGGCGGCGTGACGCCCAAACAGATCAGGATAAGATATCTCAGGCCGTTCGATGAGGAATAACCGATTCATATATAAATAGATTTGTTATAATATAGCCGGTCCGCCAAGGACCGGTTTATTTTTGACGGGAGAGGCAGAACTTGCGCAGAGACTACTTTACATGCGTATTCCTGGGACTTATCGCGGGCGCACTGATGTTCGTGTGTTTCGGCCGGCCGTACTTTGTCTACGGCGGCATTGACATGAGAGTATTCTCTCCCTTCGAGATCTGTATGAGCTTCCTGTACTTTCTTTTTTTCGTGATGTTCCTGCCCATATGGGGTGCGTTCCGCAAGAAGATATGGATCAACTTCGGTCTTGCCGCATACGGCCTGCTCGCCTATGTTCCGACGCTGTTCTATCCCTCCGCGGAAGCCATGACAGATCCTGGTCTCGGCACACAGCTGCGCGCTGCACTCCTTAAGGGAATATATTCGATGGTACATGCGCCGTTCGGAGGCGTGTCCGCCCTCATGGGCAACGGTTTTGCGTCCAAGGCGGTCTACTGGATACTGCCTCTGTCGCTTGCGTGGCTCCTGCTGTTCAAAGTGGGAAGATTCTACCGCAACGCATATCTTGCAGACAGGCTCAGGTCCGAACCCGAACCGGAAGCACCGCAGCCTGCCGAGCCGGTAAAGCACGCGCAGGAGCCCGAAGTGCTCGGTACGGTCATTACCGCGCCGGTATCTGCGGCATCGCCTGCCGATGTATCTGCACGTAAGGCGGCACCTGCACAGCCCAAGCCTGAGCAGCCTCAGGTCAAGCCTCCGGTAAAGCCCCAGGTAAGACCTGTCCACATCAAGGCACCGCCTAAGAAGGACGATGTCATCGAACTTGGCGCGCCCAAGGCGAAGCCTGCAACAGACGACGTCATCCAGCTGGGAGCACCGAAGACAGCGCCCAAGACAGATGATGTCATACAGCTTGGCCCCCCGCCGTCAAAGCCGGATGATGTTATCATATTAGGCGCGCCGGAACCGCCGAAGTTCAATGAATGAGGCGCTTTTGAGGGTGTAGTTGAAAACGTAAATAACACCTTGTAAAATATTACGGTTATTAAGGAACAGGAGCTTTCATATAAATGGCTAAGAACAAGAAATTCTGGAAAACATTCGTTGCAGGCAGCGACGATATCAAGCACGCCGCAACGACCGGAGAGGATCCCCTTGAGGAAGGTCTCAAGGAGCTTACCTGGTTCGAGAGCTCCCGCCGTGCAGTTAAGCGCGGACTTCACAAGACATATGAGACATTCGGTGAGGAAGTAGGCAACTCCATCACGGCAGGCGTACCTGCTCTGATCCTGCTGCTCCTTCTGCCTTATGCAGCGATCAAGACTTATGTCGAGGCCGGTGCCGCGGAAGGCGCTACACAATCTTCCGTTGCTCTTGCTGTAATCGGTATCTCTGCATTCGTGATCACGCTGGTACTGTCGCTGCTCTTCTCTACGATCTATCACTTCATGAAGCACGGCACACCTCACAAGAGGATCATGGACAAGCTTAACAGGTCTGTTGCATACTTTGCCATCCTCGGTGCATATACCCCGATCTGCATCAGGTTCTTAGGCCCCGTATCCGGTCCCGTCCTCTTCGCTCTTGAGGCGGCCATGGCAGTGGCAGGTGTTCTCGTTACTGCTCTTACATATCCGCATACAAAGGTCGGCAAGGCCTTCACATATATCCTCTATGCAGCTATGGGCTGGGCGATCATATTCAGGATAGGAGAGTTCCATGCCAATGCATCAACCGTATGCTTCTGGCTGCTCTTATCCGGTGCCATCGTCTACACGGTAGGCATCTTCTTCGGTCCGTCCAAGAGGTTCAAGTTCTCACACATGGTATGGCACTTCTTCGTTCTTGCAGCAGTCGTGCTCCATGTCCTGGGATTCGTATTCTTCTTCGGCTGATACAATAGCCGGCATCAGTTCCCTATGTATTTTTGTGTAATACGGGCAGTGCCTGTACTGTCATTATGCTGATATTATTAGCTTAGGCTAACCAACAGCATTATGTAAGGAGGTGCGTTATGGTTCCGCAGGTCATCACCGGTATTCTTATTCCTTTTGCAGGCACGTCGCTCGGTGCGGCAATGGTATTTTTCCTTAAAGGCGAGATATCCAGAAGACTGCAGCGCATACTGACCGGATTTGCAGCGGGCGTCATGGTCGCAGCTTCATTCTGGAGCCTCCTGGAGCCGGCCCTCGAGAGTTCGGAATCCATGGGCAGGCTGTCATTTGTTCCCGCAGCCGTCGGCTTCCTCATAGGCATCGGTTTCCTCCTCGTCCTCGATATGGTAACGCCTCACATGCACATGAATAAGGAAGGCGAGGGTCCCAGATCCGGGCTCAAGAGAACTACTAAGCTCATCCTTGCCGTTACACTCCATAACATTCCGGAGGGCATGGCCGTAGGCGTAGTATATGCGAACATCATTGCCGGAGGCAGCCTGATAAGCACTGCCGGCGCCCTGGCTCTCGCGATAGGTATCGCAGTGCAGAATTTTCCCGAAGGAGCGATCGTATCCATGCCGCTCAGAGGTGAAGGCATGTCCAAGGGCAAGACATTCTGGTATGGTGTCCTGTCTGGTGCAGTCGAGCCTGTAGCCGCAGTCATTACGATATTTGCATTCAGCATGGTATCGGCGGCACTTCCCTATATGCTCGCTTTCGCGGCGGGCGCGATGATATATGTCGTAGTGGAAGAGCTGATCCCTGAGATGTCCGAGGGCGGGCACTCCAACCTGGGTACGATCGCGTTCAGCTTCGGATTCGTCCTGATGATGATACTGGATGTGGCGCTGGGTTAAGACGTAACACCGCCAAACCCAATCAAAGAATAAGGGCTGACTCTGATGAGCCAGCCCTTTGTGATCATTGATCTGTTAAGTATCAGCTGAACAGTGAGAGCAGAACGCCTGCTGCGATAGCTGATCCGATAACGCCTGCAACGTTCGGTCCCATGGCGTGCATGAGAAGGAAGTTGGAAGGGTTCTCTTTCTGACCAACCTTGGAAGCAACACGTGCTGCCATAGGAACTGCGGATACGCCTGCAGCACCGATGAGCGGGTTGATCTTACCCTTGGACAGGAAGTACATGATGTCACCGATGACAAGTCCGCCGACAGTAGCAAGAGCGAATGCAGCGAGACCGAGACCGATGATAAGCAGTGTCTCGAGCTTCAGGAAGTTAGCGCCGATAGCCGTAGCACCTACGGATGTTCCGAGGAATACGGTTACGATGTTGCAGAGAGCATTCTGTGTTGTGTCAGACAGACGCTCCGTAACGCCGGATACTCTGAAGAGGTTACCGAGCATGAGGCAGCCGAGCAGAGGTGCGACTGAAGGGAGGATGAGAACGCAGACGATCGTAACGATGACAGGGAAGCAGATCTTCTCTACGTTGGATACGGGTCTTGTCTGTTCCATCTTGACCTGACGCATCTTCTTTGTCGTCATGAGCTTCATGAGCGGCGGCTGGATCATAGGGATCAGAGCCATGTAAGAGTATGCTGCGATGGCGATGGCGCCGAGGAGCTCAGGAGCGAGCTTCGATGTGAGATAGATAGCCGTCGGGCCGTCAGCACCGCCGATGATACCGATCGATGCAGCACCTTCAGGTGAGAAACCGAGAAGGATAGCAACAACGAATGCGAATGAGATACCGAACTGTGCGCCTGCGCCCATGAAGAAGGACGAAGGTCTTGAGATCAAGGGTCCGAAGTCTGTCATAGCGCCGACTGCCATGAAGATGAGGCAGGGGAAGATATCCATTTTAACGCCGACATACAGGAAGTCGAACAAACCCGGATCGATGTGCTGGCCTGCTTCGTTGACGTACTGTCCGCCCAACGCAGCCCAGTTGATATCGCCGTTGAACCACTCGGGATGGAAGATTCCGCCGCCCGGCCAGGGAAGGTTCGTAAGGAGCATTCCGAAAGCGATAGGCAGGAGGAGGAGAGGCTCAAACTCTTTCTTGATGGCCATATAGAACAGAACGCAAGCAAGTACGATCATGATAGCGTTCTTCCAGCCATCCTCCGTAATGAAGAACTGGGCAAAGCCCGAGGTCTCCCATAGATTCTGTAAAACTTCTAACATTTAACTTACCTCCGCCTTGCTCAAGAAATCGATACGAGAGGCGTGCCGGTATCTACCTTTGCTCCCTTTGCGGTGAGGACCTGAGCTACAGTTCCTGCGCAGGGTGCGTAGATCTCGTTCTCCATCTTCATTGCCTCGAGGATGCAGACAAGATCGCCTTCCTTGACAGCCTGGCCAACAGAGACCTTAACGTCAAGGATAGTACCGGGCATCGGTGAATTAACGGGTGTTGTGCCTGCTGCTGCGGCCTGAGCCGGAGCTGCTGCAGGTGCAGGTGCGGCAGCCGGAGCTGCAGCGGGTGCGGGAGCTGCTGCAGGAGCAGCTGCGACTACGTCGGTTGTCCTGACAAGGTTAGCCTTGCCCTTCTCAACCTCTACTTCATATACTTTATCGTTGATAGTTACGTTGTACTTCATGATGTTCTCCTTTACTTATTCTCAACCAGCGTGATCGACTTGAATACGAGTTCCGACAGCGGGATTCCCGTGTTGTCGGAGACGATGGCCATGATCATTGCGGCTGTCTTCTCGTCGCAGCCCTTGAGCTTAAGGGTACCGGATGAGAATTCCTCTCCCTTGGAAGCGGGAGCAGCCTCTGTGGCAGCTGCTGCAGGAGCTGCGGGAGCCTCTGCTGCCTTCTTCTTTTCTCCGGAAGGGAGCGCTGCGATGACCTTGCTTGATAAGGAGATCATGACATACATAATGAACAGGACGGCGAAAACGACAGCTATAACGATACCTGCGTTCATGAACATCGTCCCGGGATCCAGCTGGGGCTGGAAAGGAGTCAGGACATTGGAGCCTGAATCTTCTTCAGCGAGCATGAGCCCTGTGCGGATAATTAAATCCATCATCAGTCCTCCTTCTTCTCGATCGTATAGTTAACGGTGTTGGATTCCTTCTCCTCGCGTGCTGCAAAGAACTTCTCTGCAACCTGAGGGAAAGCGATGTAGGAGAGAACGTCCTCATCGGAACGAGCCTTGTCTCCGAGCTCTGCCTTTGTCTTCTCGAAAGCGGGCTCCAGCGTATCTGCGTATCTGCCCTGAACGAGCTCTTCAGGCTTCCAGCATCTGTCGATGAGTTCCTGGTTAACTTCACCCGGTGCTCTGCCGTACTCGCCGCGGAGGTATGCCTTGATCTCCTTGGAGATGTTCTTATACCTCTCGCCGAGGAGAACATTCTGAACGGCCTGGTTACCTACCATCTGAGACAGAGGAGTAACGAGCGGGGGATAACCCATGTCCTTACGAACTGCAGGGATCTCTGCAAGAGCTTCATCGAACTTATCGAGAGCGTTCATATCCTTGAGGTTAGCGATCATGTTGGAGAGCATTCCGCCAGGAACCTGATACTTGAGGATGTCAGCCTTGATGCCCATGACCGTAGGATTGAGAGTTCCGTTGTCGAGGAACTTCTTTCTGACGGGTACGAAGAAATCAGCGATCTCCTTGAGCTTGTCGGTATCAAGACCTGACTCATAGCCGAACTGGCCCATTGTGTAAGCCATTGTCTCCGTGCAGGGCTGTGAAGTACCGCCTGCCATTGTGGAGATAGCGCAGTCGATTCCGTCAACACCGGCTTCGATGGCCTTCATGAGTGTCATGGGGCCCATGCCTGTTGTGTGGTGTGTGTGGAAGAAGAGCGGCACCTTGATGTTTGCATCCTTGATAGCCTTTACGAGGTCATAAGCTTCCTTAGGTGAGCAGATACCTGCCATGTCCTTGATTGCAATGGAATCAACGCCCATGTTCTCGAGTTCTTTGCACATCTCGACGTACTTCTCGATCGTATGTACGGGTGAAGTAGTGTAGCAGATGCAGCCCTGTGCATGCTTGCCGCACTTCTTAACTTCGTCGATGCAGACTTCAATGTTCCTGAAATCATTGAGAGCGTCGAAGATACGGAAGATATCCATACCGTTCTCTGCAGCCTTGCGGCAGAAGAGTCTTACGACGTCATCAGGATAGTGCTTGTATCCGAGGATGTTCTGGCCGCGGATGAGCATCTGAAGGGGAGTCTTCTTGCAGACAGCCTTAATCTTCCTGAGTCTTTCCCACGGATCCTCATCCAGATATCTGAGACATGAATCGAACGTAGCGCCGCCCCAGCACTCGAGTGAGTAGTAGCCGGCATTGTCCAGTGTCTCAAGGATGCCCTCGAAATCCGAGAAAGGCATACGTGTTGCGATCAAAGACTGCTGAGAGTCACGCAGCACTGTTTCTGTGATTTTTACTTTCATTGAAGTCACGCTCCTTGTGTATTAAATAAATAACCTTATGAAGTATAAAGGGTTTGGGATGATAAGTGAACAGTTATTTTTTGCTTTAATGTCTAATTTTTTATGCTTTTTTTGTATCATTATCAAACTGCGCAAAAGCAGGCACGCCCCGCGCGCGTGCGCGAAGCCTTAAAATTGGCGGTTTACATTCCAAATATGCGGGTGTATACTTAATTGCTCGCGCAGGGGTTATTGCGCCCTTTTAGCGTGCAAAACTTAAGAAAGGAGATGTATTGATGCCAACGTTCAATCAATTAGTTAAGTCCGGCAGACAGTCCAAGACATACAAGTCTGCTTCACCGGCTCTGCAGTTTTCCATGAACACCATCAAGAACAGAGAGACTGATACCAGATCTCCCCAGAAGCGTGGTGTTTGCACTGTAGTTAAGACAACGACACCTAAGAAGCCTAACTCGGCTCTTCGTAAGGTTGCCCGTGTACGTCTTACAAACGGCTACGAAGTTACTGCTTATATTCCGGGTATCGGACATAACCTTCAGGAGCACTCTGTTGTACTTATCAGAGGCGGCCGTGTTAAGGACCTCCCTGGTGTACGTTATCACATCATCAGAGGGACTCTTGATACTGCAGGCGTTGCAGACCGTGCACAGGGTAGATCCAAGTACGGCGCTAAGAAGCCTAAGGCAGCGAAGGTAAAGAAGTAATCCCGCTTATATAAGCGGTCAACAGGACAACGCGGGTCAGTACATTGTTCATATAGAGCATTGCTTTGACTTACGCACAACACGTCCAACGAACAACTGAAACGTGAGTACCTATGGTTTCAGTAACACTGATAATCATGTAAGGAGGGAAGCAAAGTGCCAAGAAAAGGCAATACCCCAAAGAGGACCGTTCTTCCGGATCCTGTCTACAATGATATCAAGGTGAGCAAGCTCATCAACAATATCATGCTGGACGGCAAGAAGGGCGTAGCCCAGAAAATCACTTATGACGCTTTTGACATCATCAAAGAGCGTACCAACGAAGAGCCTCTTGATGTTTTCTACAAGGCTCTTGAGAATGTTATGCCTACTCTCGAGTGCAAAGCACGTCGTGTAGGCGGTGCCAACTATCAGATCCCTATGGATGTTAAGCCTGAGAGAAGACTTACACTTGGTCTGAGATGGCTCGTTCAGTTTTCCAGAGCACGTTCCGAGCGCACTATGAAGGAGCGCCTCGCTGCTGAGCTTATGGATGCTGCAAACGAGACAGGCGGAGCATTCAAGAAGAAAGAAGAAATGCACAGAATGGCTGATGCTAACAAGGCATTCGCTCATTACAATCGTTAATCGGCTTAGAGAAAGGAGCACAATACTTAATGGCTGCTACTAGACAGTATCCGCTTGAGAAAACAAGAAATATCGGTATTATGGCTCACATCGACGCCGGTAAGACAACAACAACCGAGAGAATTCTTTATTACTCCGGTATCAACCGTAAGCTCGGTGAGGTTCACGATGGTGCTGCTACCATGGACTGGATGGTTCAGGAGCAGGAGCGTGGTATCACGATCACTTCCGCTGCTACAACAGCACCCTGGAAGGGTCACAGGATCAACATCATCGACACTCCCGGCCACGTTGACTTCACGGTAGAGGTTGAGAGATCACTCCGTGTCCTCGACGGTGCAGTTACGGTTATGTCTGCAAGAGGCGGCGTTGAGCCGCAGACAGAGACAGTTTGGAGACAGGCTGAGCACTACGGAGTTCCGAGAATGGTATTCGTCAACAAGATGGATATCATGGGTGCGAACTTTGATCACGTATGCGACATGATCTCCGACCGTCTTAAGAACGTTCCCGTTGCAATCCAGTGCCCTATCGGTGCTGAGGACAGCTTCACGGGAATCATCGATCTTATGACGATGCGCGCTGAGGTTTACACCTCTGAGGACGGTAAAGAGTATGAGGACCGTGAGGTTCCTGCAGACATGCTCGAAGACGTTCAGGCAAGAAGAGAAGCAATGATCGAGAAGATCTGCGAGACAGATGACGAACTTACAATGAAGTACCTTGACGGTGAGGAGATCTCGGTCGACGAACTCAAGGCTGCTCTGCGTAAGGCTTGCTGCGAGTGTAAGGTTATCCCCGTAACATGCGGTACTTCACTCCGTAACAAGGGCGTTCAGATGCTGCTCGACGCTATCGTTGAGTACATGCCTTCTCCGCTTGACGTTCCCGCAATCAAGGGCGTTAACCCCGAGACAGACGAAGAGGAAGAGAGACCTTCTTCTGATGAAGAGCCTTTCTCCGCTCTCGCATTCAAGATCGCTACGGATCCTTTCGTAGGTAAGCTCTGCTTCTTCAGAGTTTACTCCGGCGTTCTGCTCTCAGGTTCATACGTTCTCAATTCTTCCAAGAACAAGAAGGAGCGTATCGGACGTATCGTTCAGATGCACGCTAATGAGCGTAAGGAGATCAACGAAGTATTCTCCGGCGACATCGCTGCAGCTATCGGTCTCAAGGACACCACAACAGGTAACACCCTTTGTGACGAGGATCATCCTATCATCCTCGAGTCCATGGAGTTCCCGGAGCCTGTTATCGAAGTTGCCATCGAGCCTAAGTCCAAGGCTTCACAGGAGAAGATGCTCATCGCTCTCCAGAAGCTCGCAGAGGAAGACCCGACATTCCGTACCTATACAAACCAGGAGACAGGCCAGACGATCATCGCCGGCATGGGTGAGCTTCACCTCGACATCATCGTTGACCGTCTTTTCCGTGAGTTCAAGGTAGAGGCTAACGTTGGTGCACCTCAGGTTTCTTACAAGGAGACCATCAGGAAGACCGTCGAGGCCGAGGGACGTTTTGTACGTCAGTCCGGTGGTCACGGTCAGTACGGCGACTGCTGGCTCAGACTCGAGCCCCAGGAACCCGGTACAGGCTACCAGTTCGTCAACGAGACAGTTGGTGGTTCCATCCCGAAGGAGTTCATCGCTCCTATCGATGCCGGTGTTCAGGAAGCTATGCAGGCAGGCGTTCTCGGAGGCTATCCTGTTGTTGACGTTAAGGTTACCGTTTACGACGGTTCGTTCCACGATGTCGACTCTTCAGAGATGGCGTTCAAGATCGCAGGTTCCATGGGCTTCAAGGCAGGTATGGCGAAGGCAGATCCTTGCCTCCTCGAGCCTGTCATGAAGGTAGACATCGAAGTACCTGATGAGTATCTCGGAGACGTAATCGGCGGTATCAACGCACGCCGCGGCAACATCCGCGAGATCGAGCCTATGAACGGCTCACAGCAGATTCATGCCGAGGTTCCGCTTGCTAACATGTTCGGTTATGCAACAGACCTGAGATCCACAACACAGGGCCGTGGTACCTTCGTAATGCAGATCAGCCACTTCGCTGAGACGCCGAAGAGCATCATGGAAGAGATCTTAAAGAAATAATAATCGCGGAGAATCGTTTACAGGATAGGAGCCTGAATCGGATTGCTTACTTGAAAGTAGTAAGAAAAATCTGTAAAATAGTTCCTATCGCTGTAAAAGATCTAAAGCGTGAAAACAAATTAACTTTTACATAATTTCTAGGAGGAAATTAACAATGGCTAGAGAAAAGTTCGTACGTAACAAGCCGCACGTAAACATTGGTACCATTGGTCACGTTGACCACGGTAAGACAACCCTCACAGCAGCAATCACAAAGGTTCTCGCTATGAAGGGCGGAGCTCAGTTCAATGACTATGCTTCTATCGACAGCGCACCTGAGGAAAGAGCTCGTGGTATCACGATCAATACAGCACACGTTGAGTATGAGACAGATTCACGTCACTATGCACACGTTGACTGCCCCGGCCACGCTGACTACATCAAGAACATGATCACCGGTGCAGCTCAGATGGACGGCGCTATCCTCGTTGTTTCTGCAGCAGACGGCCCGATGCCCCAGACACGTGAGCACATCCTGCTCGCTCGTCAGGTAGGCGTTCCTTACATCGTTGTATTCATGAACAAGTGCGATCAGGTTGATGACCCTGAGCTCCTCGAGCTCGTTGAGATGGACATCAGAGACCTCCTCAACCAGTATGACTTCCCTGGTGATGACACACCTATCATCCGTGGTTCTGCTCTCCAGGTTCTTGAGTCTTCTTCTACAGATCCTTCTGCTCCTGAGTATGCTCCTATCGTTGAGCTCATGGCTGCAGTTGACTCTTACATCGCTACACCTGAGCGTCCTACAGACAAGCCTTTCCTTATGCCTGTCGAGGATGTATTCACAATCTCCGGCCGTGGTACAGTTGCTACAGGCCGTCTCGAGAGAGGTACAGTCAAGGTTGGTGATCCTGCAGAGATCGTTGGTCTCCAGGACGAGCCTAAGGCTACAACAATCACAGGCGTTGAGATGTTCCGTAAGTCTATGGACCAGGCTGAAGCAGGCGACAACATCGGCTGCCTCCTCCGTGGTATCGACCGTAAGGAAGTTGAGAGAGGCCAGGTTATCGCTAAGCCCGGCACAACAACACCTCACACAAAGTTCACAGGCCAGGTTTACGTTCTTACTAAGGAAGAGGGTGGCCGTCACAAGGCATTCTTCACAGGTTACCGTCCTCAGTTCTACTTCAGAACAACAGACGTTACAGGCGTTATCAAGCTTCCTGACGGCACAGACATGTGCATGCCTGGTGACCACGTAACAATCGAGGCTGACCTCATCACTCCTATCGCTATGGAGCAGGGCCTCAAGTTCGCTATCCGTGAGGGTGGCCACACAGTAGGCGCTGGTACAGTTGCTACAATCATCGAGTAATCGACTGATCGGTTAACTTAAAGCAAACCAAAAGGGCTTCGCAGGTAACTGCGGAGCCCTTATTCTATGCCACGGAATATGATCAAGACAACAAAAAAAGAGGTCCCGCAATATCGCGGAACCTCGGGTAATCGTTAAGTATAAAGTTTGTCAGCGTGCGCTTCCGGGTCTGCCTGCAGGTCTTGCAGGTGCTGCGGGCGTTACAGGCTTCTCGACTGCGGGAGCAGCAGGTGCAGCATCCGCCTGCTTTGCAGCGGGAGCCTGCTTGGGTGCTTCAGCGGCAGGAGCCTCTTCCTTGACAGCAGGTGCAGGCGCAGGTTCGATAGCACCTTCAGCCTCGAGCTTGGCGATGAACTCAGCCTTCTCGATGGCGATCCTTGCTTCTTCTTCAGCTCTCTCGAGAGCAGCTCTTGCTTCCTCGGCAGCCTTGAGAGCAGCCTGCTGAGCTTCTTCAGCTCTCTTCTGAGCAAGTGCTGCAGCTTCCTTGGCCTTCTCGGCTGCAACTCTTGCAGCTTCCTCTTCCTTGCGGGCATTAGCTCTTGCTTCTTCCTCGAGTCTCTTCTTATCAGCAATTGCAGCTTCCTCTTCAGCCTTACGGAGGTTATCCTTGGCAACCTGAGTATCTGCAAGTGCATTCTCTGCTTCTTCATCAGCTCTCTTTGCAGCGATGATGGCAGCATCGAGATTCTGCTGAGCCTCAAGTCTTACCTTCTCGATCTTACCGAGGGCAACTACTCTTGCATCCATCTCTGCCTTCTTCTCAGCAGCGATCTTCTCTTCGTTGACAGCCTTCTCGTCAGCAGCACGAGCGATCTCCAAAGCCTTCATGGCTTCTTCTCTTGCTTCTTCTGCCTTATGGATGGAATCGAGTGTATCGGCTTCGACTTCCTTAACTGCGGACTGAGCTTCGAGCTCGAGCTTCTCTGCTTCAGCGAGTGCGGCATTGGCAGCCTCAACTGCCTTAAGTGCATCTTCTGCCTTCTTTGCTGCAGTCTCTGAACGCTGGATGGCCTTGCGCTCTTCTATCTGCGCGGCGCTGACCTTGGCCTTAGCCTTCCTGGTCTCAGCGGAGATGGGATCTTCTTCAACGATCTTGCCCTTCTCTCTCTCCTCGGCAATGTACTGTGCATGATTGACGGAAGCAGACTTAGGTCTCTTTATCGGCGGCTTGAGCTCGAAAGACTTCGCTGCCTCTGCAGCAGCTGAAGCCGGAGCGGTCTTGCCGTTGCTCTCAGACATATGCTTCCTTGCTGATTCTTCGAGAGCTTTCCTCTCTTCGGCAGCTCTTCTCTGAGCCTCGGCTGCCTTACGCATCTCGATCTGGGCCTTAGCTGCTTCTGCTCTCTCCCTTGCAGCAGCTGCTGCAGGAGATTCGTTGGCTGAAGCGGCAACGATATTCTTGGGTGCCTTCTTTGTAGCAGCCTTTGTTCCGGCTGTGTCAACTGAAGCACCGACAGTGCCGAGTGCGAGATTGTCATCCTTCGGTTTTAAAACATCAAACAAATTTGTCATTTCTGCATTCTCCCTTATCTTTTCGAAACGATCAAACCCTAGAAATAAAAGAATAATGATAAAAATATTATATATCCTGCCCAATTTATTTCAATACTGTTTCAGGGACATTACAAAACATAAATTCTGGTTGATAACATCATACAGAATTGATTGAGATATTGGTTTAGAAATACTTTACAGCGAGTTTAATATCCTGTATAATCCGTTCGCTGTAAGTTTAATACTTGTAAATTCAGAGTTTAAAGGCAGAAAACTGATGGAAATTGGACTCAAGATAAAGAACCTTCGCATCAGGAAGGGTCTGACACAGGAAGAACTCGGAGACAGATGCGAACTGTCTAAGGGTTTTATCTCGCTGCTTGAGAGAGACATGGCGTCCCCCTCGATAGCGACGCTTGAAGACATACTGAATGCGCTCGGTACGGATTTCGCGCAGTTCTTCTCGGAAGTATCAACGGAGAGAGTTGTATACGGCAAGGCCGACTATTCGGTCAAGACGGACGAAGAGCTGAAGAACGAGATCTGCTGGCTTATCCCGAATGCGCAGAAGAATGAGATGGAACCCATCATGCTGACCATAGAGCCCGGCGGAGCGACGTATCCGGACAATCCGCATGAAGGCGAGGAGTTCGGTTATGTTACGGAAGGTATCGTGACCGTGGTGATCGGCGGAGAAGAGCACACAGCACATAAAGGTGAGAGCTTCTACTTTACGGCCGCCAAACCCCATCACCTTGAGAACCGCGGCAAACGCGAAGCGCAGGTGATATGGATTTCCTCACCCCCGAGTTTCTGACAAATACATCATTCTTACAGGGAGCAAATTAATGGCATACAATCAGATCCTTCCGGACGATACCGGCAGAGAGCACATCATAGAGATCAAGGACCTGTGCAAGAGCTTTGACGGCACACAGGTACTTAAGGATATTACTTTCTATATTAGAAATAATGAGTTCATTACGCTGCTCGGACCTTCCGGCTGCGGTAAGTCAACGACACTCCGCATCATCGCCGGCTTCGAGACCGCTGATTCGGGCATAGTCAATTTTGAAGGCGAAGACCTTCTGAAGGTTCCTGCACACAAGAGGAACATCAATACCGTGTTCCAGAGGTATGCCCTGTTCCCGCATCTGGATGTTTTCGATAATGTCGCATTCGGCCTCAAGATCAAGAAGGTCCCCAAGAAGGAGATAGAGCAGAGAGTCAATACGGCCCTGGCGAAGGTCGGTCTTGCAGATTACGGCGAGAGATACATCGACCAGCTGTCAGGCGGACAGATGCAGAGAGTTGCCATTGCAAGAGCCATCGTCAACCGTCCGCGCATCCTGCTCCTCGACGAGCCTCTCGGCGCGCTCGACCTTAAGATGCGTAAGGAGATGCAGATCGAGCTCAAGCAGATGCAGAGAGACCTCGGCATTACTTTCGTATATGTTACGCACGACCAGGAAGAGGCGCTGACGATGTCTGATACCATCATCGTCATGAAGGACGGCATCATCCAGCAGATCGGCACACCGATTGATGTATATAACGAACCCAAGAATGCATATGTTGCCGACTTCATCGGAGAGTCCAACATCGTTCCCGGAACGATGAAGAAGGATTTCGAAGTTACTTTCTCCGACGGCATCACGTTCACATGCGTCGACCCGCTCTTCCCGGAGTTCACCGAAGGTCAGGACAACGATGTCGACATGGTAATAAGACCCGAGGACTTCTATGTAAGCGAAGAAGCCGAGGGAAGGATCAACGGTACAGTTGAGTCGATCGTATTCAAGGGCGTACACTATGAGATCCTCGTAAGATCTGACAACGGCATCGTATGGATGGTCCACAATGTCGACCCTGTTAAGGTAGGTCAGCGCGTAGGTCTGTATGTGGATCCGGACGATATCCAGATAATGAGGAAATCTGAGATGAGCCCCGAGCCGGGTTCATACGGAATCAAGAAGACAGCAGAGCAGGAAGAAGATGAGCAGGATCCTTCAGAGACTGCGGAGACAGCCGGAGGATCAGATGTCTGAACTTAAGGCCAGATTCAAGATGATGCCTGCACACGCCGTGATAATGATCTTCGCGGCGCTGTATTCGTTCGCATCGATCTTCATTCCGATGTTCAAGCTCTATGTGCAGTACGTTCCCAAGCGCACATACTCGCTCCTGACATTCCTCATCAATCCGAGATTCTTCTCCAAGATAAGAGACGGCTCCGTTGATCTGAATTTCCAGAGCTTCACGGTCATGATGTTCGTGATAACGATCGTCATCTCCGTTGCTGCACTGACACTCAGCCTGAGCTACACATTCTATTCCGACAAGATCATCAGAAGAAGGATCGGCTGCCTCGTCGTCATGGCGCTCTTCATCGGAAGAGTCGTCGTACACACGCTTACGCTCTCCGGCCTCATCACGACCGAGATGCTCGAGCAGAATAACATGACGCCGCAGAGACTTTATGTTGCCCAGTCGTTCGCGGGCAACGTCCTTGCCATCGTGATGTTCGTCGGTGCGTGCGCATGCCTCTATGGAGCGCTCGACCTTAAGATGAACTACAAGCTGTTCGCTTATCCCTATATCGTATGGATAGTGCTCTTCACCATCCTGCCGCTCATACTCATTGTCTTCCGCGCTTTCTTCAAGGCTGCTCCGGGAGGCGGATATGAGCTTACCATGGCAGGCTTCGACATACTGTTCGAGAACAAGACCGTCACGACGACGTTCTACGGGATGAAGGTCACTCTGCAGGAGTATTTCTCGATCTTCGTAAGGAGCCTCGACTATGCGGTATGGACCACGATCGGCTGCCTGCTCCTCGGATACCCGATAGCATACATCCTCTCTTCCCGCGCGAAAGCGATGAGGAAGAGCAGCTCCAAACTGCTTATGCTCTTTGTTCTGCCGATGTGGATGAACACCATGCTGAGGACATATGCATGGCGCGCCTTCTTCAGTGAGACCGGCGTTCTCAACACGATACTCATCCAGACGGGCATCCTGTCTGATCCCGTGCTCTTCCTGAAGAACGAGATCCTTGCAGACATCATAACCAAGCTTGTAATGACGAACGACTTCCTGCCGTTCATGATACTGCCCATCTATTCAGTATTGATAAAGATAGACGGAAGCCTCTTCGAGGCGGCGCTGGACCTCGGTGCAAACCGCGTTACGACTTTCGGCAAGGTCATCCTGCCGCTGTCGCTGCCGGGTGTCATCTCCGGTATCCAGATGGTATTCATGCCGTCGCTTACTTTCTACATGATCCCCGATATCCTTAACGAGGGTTCGAAAACGACGATAGGAAACACGGTGCAGAACTTCATCCTCAACGAGAGCTCTGCATACAATCAGGCAGGCAACGTATTGTCATTGCTGCTGCTCATCTTCGTGCTCATAACCATGGGCATCCTGAGAGGCAGTGACAAGGAAGAGACAGGCGGAGGTATGGTCTTATGAGAACAGTAAGAAGACTTATCCCCAACGTCTACCTCGTGCTCGCGCTGGTGTTCATCTATCTTCCCATCGCGATACTCATAGTCTATTCGTTCAATGCACTTCCCAAGTCTTTTATCTGGGGCGGATTCTCCATCGACAACTACAAGAACCTGTTTACCGGTTCGGAGGGTATGGGAATACTCGACTCGCTCCTGGAGACGCTGAAGGTGGCGGCGATCGCATCTGTGTGCTCGACGGCTTTCGCGGTGCTGTCCGCTCTCGGCATCGCATATCTGACCAAGAAGCTGCAGGGTATAGTAATGGGCCTGACATACGTTCCCAACGTCATGCCTGACCTCGTCACGGGTATCTCATTCATGCTGTTGTTCTCGTTCCTCGGTGTTCAGAAGAGCGAGTTCACTCTCATCATGGCGCACATCGCTCTGTGCGTACCCTTCGCGATCCTCTCGATCAGCCCGAAGATCAAGCAGCTCGACAAGAGCCTGTCGGAGGCGGCGATGGATCTCGGAGCAACCAGGTTCCAGACACTGAGACTCGTTATCATCCCCGAGATCATGCCCGGCATATTCTCGTCACTGCTGCTTACATTCACGCTCTCAGTGGATGACTATCTCATAAGCAATTTCAACGTCGACAGTTCCATCCAGACTCTGCCGATGATGATCTATTCCATGGCAAAGCTCGGCGTCAACCCGAAGATGAATGCGCTTACTACGCTCCTGTTCGGCGCTGTGCTCGTGCTCATGGTACTTTCCAATCTGTCATCAATTAAGAAAACGAAGAAAAGAGGAGTAAAGAAATGAACAAGTTACTTAGAAAGGCTGCGGCTGCAATCGCGGTAACAGGACTTCTGGCATCGACCGTTCTCGTGTCTGCCGGATGCTCCAACAAGCAGAAGCTCATCATCTACAACTGGGGTGAATACATTGCCGAGGATACAATCTCGAAGTTCGAGGCAGCATACCCGCAGTATGAAGTCGTATACCGTACCTTTGAGACAAATGAGACCATGTATCCGAACCTCGAGAACGGATATGATGTCATCATCCCTTCCGAGTACATGGTATGCCGTCTGATCGAGGAAGACTGGATCCAGCCCATAGACTGGAGCAAGCTTCCCCTTGTAGAGCAGAACATGGACCCTATGTTCAAGACACTTCAGTATGCTGAGGACAAGGCCCTCTCCGATGAAGTCCTGGACTATGCCGTTCCTTACATGTACTGCACGGTAGGCCTCGTATATGATGCAAACAAGGTCAGCATCCCCGAAGGAACAACTGATCCCAAGATCATCTGGGGTGCACTCCTCGATGAGGCAAATGCAGACAAGGTCGGCATGATCGATTCCATGAGAGAGTCCATCGGCGTTGCCCTTAACTACCTTGGTTATTCCATCAACACCATGGATGAGGCTGAGCTTGAGGAAGCAATGAACCTCCTCATCTCCCAGAAGGAGCTTATGAGACCTGCTTACGGCGTAGACAACCTCAAGGATAAGGTCGCTGCAGGAGAGCTTACAGCATCCGTATGCTGGTCCGGTGACCACATCATCATCCTCGACCGTATCGCTGAGCTCGGCAAAGAGAATGACATCGACCTCAAGTTCGTCCTTCCCGAAGGATCCAACTGGTCGGTAGACATGATGTGCGTTCCTACGAACTGCCAGAACTACGAAGGTGCAATGGCGTTCATCAACTTCATGTATGATCCTGAGATCGCACTCGAGAACTGCGAGTACGTAGGTTACTCAACACCTAACGTTGCCACAAAGGCAATGCTCGATCCCGAGATCGCAAACAACATCTACTACTATCCGACTGCGGAAGTCTTCGCGACACTCGAGGTATATTACACCTCCAGCGAGATCGAAGAGAAGTACACACAGATCTGGAACACAGTCAAGGCGAGCGCATAACAGCCCCGCAGTTGACGCATTGTAACAATGTTAATCAGAGAAGACGCTGCCCTTGCGGCAGCGTTTTTTACAGCTCGGGTTCGTATTCGTAGGAGATGTCGCTGACCTTGCCGTTGGTGAAGAAGAATGACAGTTTGATGCTGCCGGACTTATAGACGATCGCATCGCCCTCTGAAGTATAGTTCTCACCGTATGTGGCGATGACGGTATCAGAAGGAGCACCGAAAGCTATGCCTTCACTGGTGGAACAGTTGCCTGTCTTAAAATATACGGTATCGATATAGTCGCCTGATACACTTGGCAGTGCGACGATGACCAGATCGCTGTATGAATACACCTTGGCAGTTGTATTCTGGCTGTCCGACCCCGTATCAAGTGCCTGCTCGTAGTAATCGTAAGTAGTGCCGAGCGCCTCGATAACCGGTGCGCTCGCTTCGCCCGGAGTGATCACTGTTCCGAGATAAGTAAATGAGAAATCATTTGCTGCCGACATTGTCTGGTTGACGACCAGGCCGTCTTCGGCAGATGTGGCAGTCTCGACCGTCTCGCTGGTCTCAGGCACCGAAGCAAGCGGATCGGTCTCAGTCTCATCCGTCTGGGGGACAGTCATGATGACGCCTGCCTGTTCGCCGTTCTCCAGAGTAACGATAGTGCCTTCAGTATCCGATCCTCCGCATGCAGAGAGCATCAGAGCGGTGAATATGGTTGCAGTTGCAGTGATAAGCTTCTTATCCATATGAGGGAGGGGGTGTCAGCGTGCAGCGAAGAAAGTTCCTACGTCATCCTGGTCAAGGATCTTCTCCAGGACCTGAGACTCAGAGCCGTCGGCAATGACGCCGTTGATACCGTTCTTTGTAACCTTGTCCATGGCGGTGATCTTTGTGATCATGCCGCCCGTTCCGAGCCAGGAACCCTTGCCGGAAGTAAAGTCGAGCATGTCTTCCGTGACCTCCTCGATATAGGAGATCCTGACAGCATCCGGGTTGTCCTTGGGGTTGGAATCATACAGTCCGTCAACATCGGACAGGATTATGAGAAGATCGGAATTGGTGAGGCAGGCAACGTCAGCCGAGAGGGTATCGTTGTCGCCGAAAGTACCGTTGTGCATGATCTCCGTGGTGGATACGGAGTCGTTCTCGTTGATGACGGGAATGATGCCCATCTCGAGAAGAGTCTCGATGGTGTTTGTTACATTGGCTCTTGTGAGCTTGTCAGTGATGCCGTCCTTGGTGAGGAGGATCTGACCGCAGCGGTAAGAATACTCTGCGAAGCTTCTGGTGTATGCGTTCATGAGCTCGCACTGGCCGACGGAAGCGATGGCCTGCTTCTCACGCGTAGACTCGGGGCGCTTGGTCAGGCCAAGGTAGCCGATACCTACTCCGATGGCGCCGGAACTTACGAGGAGGACTTCCTTGCCTCTGTTCATAAGATCAGAGATGGACCTGCACAGCTTGTCGATGCTGCCGAGATTCATCTTGCCGTTGTCGTATGTAAGTGTTGATGTACCGACCTTGATAACTATGCGCTTTGCAAAGTTTACTGCTACTCTTGAACCGCCGTTGCTCACTATATCACCATTCCAATAGTAATTATTTATATAAAGGGCAAAGTAAGGATATACTCCCGTGCATCAAAATGCAAGTTAGAATCCGCCTATATCCGTCTGCTCGTCGGGATTTACAGGCACCGGATCGGGCGGGGGCGGAACATGTACGGGGCACGGGTTGTTCTCCGTAGGACAGAGGTACGAACCGACTACGAAATAATCCGTGTAGGCGGTACCTGCCGCCTTGCACTCGTCCGTAGCATAGTAACCTGACGAGCACACCTGTACCGAGATAACCGTATCAGGCTTGTAGAAGCTTGCAGCGGGAAGATTCTCATGGATCTTCTGCATGCAGTACATCCAGATCCTGACGGCATTGTTACGGTCGCCCTTCGGTATCTCTGTCTGTCTCAGTCTGTTGTCATAGCCGTACCAAACAGCTGCAGCATAGTAGGGCGTGAATCCGCAGAACCACTTATCGATGTTGTCGGATGTGGTTCCGGTCTTGCCTGCAGTATCGATGAGTCCGCCGTCGATACCGGTGATCTGTCCGCCGTACTGTGACGGGATACCGGAAGTGACAACGCCCTTGAGCATGTCACCGATGAAGAAGCTCGTCTCTTCGGAATAGACCCTGTACTTGAGAGGGTTCGAAGACAGTATGAGATTGCCCTCACTGTCATATACCTCGGTATATGCATAAGGCTCTGTGTAAGTGCCGCCTGATGCAAACGTGTTATATGCGGCTGCCATCTCGAGCGTCGTCATACCCTTTGTGAATCCGCCTACGGACTGTGAAGGATATGCGCCTTCTTCGGTCCTGTCGATACCGACCTGCTTAAGATACCAGAGTGCGGTATCTCCGCCGATATTGGTCCAAAGCTGTGCGGCTATCGTGTTACGCGATTTGACCAGAGCCTGCCTTATCGTGATCGGACCTAAGTAGTCATGCTCATAGTTGACCGGCCACGGCTTCTCGGGATTGGTGGGATCCAGATAACAGACCTCATCGTTATATATCGTGCCGGGCGCGATTATGCCGAGCTCTAAGGCAGGGCCGTAGTCTATCAGAGGTTTGATCGACGAACCCGGACTTCGGTACGACGACGTCGCCCGGTTAAGCGACAGGTTCATGTTCTTCTCGCCGTAGCCGCCCTGCATCGCCGCTATCGCTCCCGTCTGGGTGTTGATAACGACCATCGACCCGTTAGGTTTCTCCGGGTAATCGGCCAGAGCTTCAGGGTTCGACTGGAACAGATCCTGATTCTTGAAGGCCTCATCCAGTATCGCCTGCGTAGCGGGTTCGAGCGTTGTATAGATCTGATAGCCGCGGTTATATACGAGGGTGGAGGCGAGGCTCCTGGAGATACCTCTTGATTCCGCGAGATCGTCTATGACCTCGGAGATCGCATACTCAGTAAAGTAAGACTTGATCTGAGATCCGGTGTTGATATCCGGTTCCTTGAAGACGATCTCAGTGTTGAGAGCGTCGTTGTACTCTTCTTCGGTAATATAGCCGAGCTCATACATCTTGCCTAAGATGATCCTCATTCTCCTTAAGGCATTCCTCTTGCCTGACTCTCTCAGAGGATTGTAGTATGAGGGGCTCTTCGGGATGCCTGCGATCAGGGCGCACTCGGGAAGGGTAAGCTCGGAAGCATCCTTGCCGAAATAGTTCTGAGCCGCAGCCTGAACTCCTACATAGTTGTTGCCTGTAGGAGCGAGGTTCATGTAGAGCTCTAAGATCTCATCCTTGGACAGCGTCTGCTCGAGTTCCATTGCCGAGAACCACTCCTGGACCTTACGCGAGGTCGAGTGCTCGTCCTGACCGGATATAAGCTTTACCGTCTGCTGGGTGATCGTGGATCCGCCGTATGTTGCAGATCCGCCGTTGGCGAGAGCTGACAGGAAAGCACCGCCGATCCTCTTGATGTCGATGCCGGAATGGTCATAGAAACGCTCATCCTCGATGGCGATGATGGCTTCATCCAGATATGTATCACGAACGTCACTGAAGGACACATATATACGGTCAACATTCTCGCTTCCGGTGAGCTTGGCGATTACGTTGCCTTCCTTGTCATATACAAATGATGTCTGGGATTCTTCCGCCGTCGTAAGATCTCCTATCGACAGTGGCTTTGTGGTGGAGGCATAACCAAGGAGCATTCCTGCGCCGAACCCGCCGAAAAGGAAACACACACAGAGCACGACAACAATAAGGACACGTGCGATATCCCACACAAAAGATCCGAACTCCCTTATGGCGCTCCTGTTAAAACCCGACTTGGTGGGCTTACCCTTAAGCTGCGAGCGTAACTCGTCTGCTAATGCGCTGTTCTCCGGCTTAACCGGTGCGGTCGAGCGCTGACTTCTGCTGTTCGACAAAGCATTCTCCTCCACTATGAAATACAACTAATTTTACCACTTCTTCCGCTATAATAAGATTACTAATGTGAGGCAAAGGAGAATGGCTTTGGAAGAGGCTTTTGAGGTCGATATCCGGGCACTGGGCACGGACGGACAGGGAATAGGGACACTTCCTTCCGGCAAGATATGCTTTGTGGAAGGCGTTTTCCCCGAAGAGACCTGCCTTGTCCGCATTATCTCCGAGTCATCCAAGTTTGCCGTCTGCGAGGCTCTCTCAGTGATCAGGACTTCTCCTTCAAGGGTGAGGGCGTTCGAACCAGTAAAGGATCTTTCCGGAGGCCTGCCTCTGGCATCCTTAAGCTATGAAGCCCAGCTCGAATACAAGGCTTCCAAAGTCCGCGACTGTCTTGCAAGAGTCGGCAGGATCTCCGAAGAAGAATTAAGCAGCGTAATGAAGCCGATAGTCCCATGCGACAGACCGGGCAGATACCGCAATCACATGCAGTATGCGGTAAGGGATAACAAGGTCGGTCTTCTCGTTGCAGGGTCAGATAAACTTGGTGCTTATGACGCGGAACTGATCGAATATGAGATATTTACCAGGCTCAGACTGGCAGCGGAAGAGTGCTTCGAGAGAGCACCGACCACGATGTTCTCAGGTCTGGTCATGAGAGGATCCGAGAGGACAAAAGAAGTATTGGTAGAATTCGTGAGCTCACTTGCCGCGTCGCACGAGATAGTGATAAGAGACTGCTCTTCTTATCTTGATGCATCGGGCATGATATCGAAGTATGAGAGTGTCTGCGAAGAAGCAGGGTTCAAACTTAACGGAATAATTCTTAGGATCAGTCCCGATAAGACTTCGAAGAGGACAAGAAGCGGCAAGCGCGCCGTTATAAAAGGTGTCGACTACTACGATGAGATCTTCTGCGGCAGAAGGCTGCGTGTAAAAGCAGGTTCGTTCTTCCAAGTGAATACGGCTCAGGCGGAGAAACTTGCTGAACTTGCATCCGAAGGAATAAGAGATGCCAGAGTGTTCTACGATCTGTATTGTGGTGCTGGAACTCTTGGCATCGCAGTGAAGCGCGAAGGACAGAAAGTTTTCGGAGTCGAGTCTGTGTCGGAAGCAGTGGAGTCTGCGAAGATCAACCGTAGTCTTGCCTTCCCCGAAGGCGGCGCAGATGAGTTGTCGTTCCTCTGCAGGGATGTGCTCAAGACGGATTTTGCGGGAATGATAAGAGCAGGGAAGATAGAGGCACCTGATGCGGTCATAGTAGATCCGCCAAGGAAGGGTCTCGACGCCGGCGTGATAATGAAGATCGAAGAGCTGGTACCTGCCAAGATCGCATATGTCTCATGCGATCCCGCGACACTTGCAAGAGACCTTAAGATGCTCACGCGAAAGTATAAGTTGGAGAGCGTTACGCCGGTGGACCTTTTCGCGAACGCCGCGCATGTGGAGACGGTTGCCATTCTTGGTAAGTGAGAAGAAGTGCAGATGATAACTAAGAACAGACAGTCTGACAGTGTCATAAAAGAAATGATAAGCAGGGCATTCCCTGAGAAGACTGTCGCTGGCATTCGTGAGCTGACAGAGGGGATGTGCAATGTAACATACAACATCACCTTCGAGGACGGTTATGAAAGCATCCTGAAGATCGCTTCAAAAGATACGACCGGCAATACCTCGAACGAGATCAATCTGATGGAAGCGGAAGTCACTGCGATGCAACTGGTGCGCGAGTACTGTTCCATTAAAGTTGCAGATGTCTTGGCATATGACTGCTCCAGGACCATATGTGATGGCGATTACTTCTTTATGGAAAAACTTCCCGGGATCAATTACAGGTTTATCAAGGAGAATCTTCCTGAGGAAACAAACCGCACGATCGCCAGACAGATCGGAGAGATATCAAGACAATTATGTTCGATCACCAATCCAGAGTTCGGTTTTCTCGGAGATGTGAAGAGATTCGATCACCTATCTGGCTTCGTGCATGTGATGCTTCAAAATCTGATCTCAGACGGTCAGAAGAAAAGCGTGGATCTGGGATGTGATGCAAAACAATTGCTCGCCGAATTTGAAAATGAGAAACACATATTTGACGAAGTATCTACTGCCACTTTGGTCCATTGGGATATGTGGGAAGGCAATGTGTTTGTCGAGGGAGATCAGGTTTCCGGTATCATCGATTGGGAAAGGGCAATGTGGGGCGAAGCCTTAATGGATGACCGCTTCAGAAAGCACAGCCGGGATAGAGATTTTCTGGAAGGCTTCGGGAAACAGGATTTCACAGAGTTTGAATTAAAGAGACTTCGCTGGTACGACATAATCTTGTATCTGACGATGATGATAGAAGTCTTTTACAGAGAGTTTGAAGACAAAGGACAGTACTATTGGGCAAAAGAGCAACTGCTTAAGGTGATGTAGTATGGTTTACGAATTGGAAGACACATCAAGAGTAGAATGGAGATCATAAAGAATGAAATACGATGACTTGTACAATGATTTTGTATCTTTATTCCCTGATGACATATCTTTTTTCAAAGCCGCCGAAGAAGCAACGGGTGCAGCAATAGCAGTTGACAAATGGTTTAAACCGGAATAACAAAACTACAGATACCAGCAATTTCTGAAGTTAATGATGTTTTAATATCTCTTGCTCTATCCTGTTGTTATATACTTAAAACGGAGGAAGGTAATGAAGACAGCCATAGTTTTTTATTCCATGAACGGCAATGTGCGAATGGTTGCAGAGAAGGTGGCAGCCGGAACCGGTGCAGACCTGATCGAACTCATACCGAAGAAGGCATATCCCGACAAGGGCATGAAGAAGTTCATGTGGGGAGGTGCTGCCGTAACATTCAAGGCAAAGCCGGATCTCGAGCCGTATGCGTTCAACAAAGATGAATACGATATGGTCATACTGGGATCCCCCGTGTGGGCGGGAACGTTCGCACCTCCGCTCCGCACTTTCCTGGACAGCAACGATCTGTCAGGCAAGAAGATCGCCGTTATCGCGACGAGTGCAGGAGGCAACGCCGATAAATGCATCAATAATCTGAAGGCTGATGCCAAAGCGGATTCGCTCGCGGCATCCGTAAGTCTCATCGAACCTCATGACCATCCTTCTGAAGAGAACGATGCTAAGATCAAAGGGTTCATCGATTCAATCCTGTGACATAAGAACAACCCGGGAGAAGACACCTCATGAAGATCAAGACAAAGACACTGGATTACGAGCAAGTCATGAAGCTTCCGTCGTGGGAGCACGAGAAGCCCAAGAAGCCGTCAAAGATCCTTGAAGGCATCGGAAGGATCGCGCTCGGAGGCGAGCTTAAGAAGGTCAGCTTCTCCTGCGAGAAGATCGACATGGACAAGGCCGGTGACGGCCCCTGGATGATCCTCATGAACCACTGCAGTTTTACGGATCTGTCCATCGCTTTCGAAGTGCTCAAGGGCCGCCCCTTCAGCATCGTGTGCACATCCGATGCCCTGGTGGGAAAGAAGTGGCTGATGAGGAATCTCGGCTGCATCCCGACTCGTAAATTCGTATCCGACATTACGCTCATCTCCGACATGGACCATGCTCTTAATGTCAACAAGGCAAGCGTTCTCATGTATCCCGAGGCAGGCTATTCTCTGGACGGTACCGGAACGACCATCCCCAGAAGGATGGGTGTTCTCCTCAAGAAGCTCAAGCACCCGGTAGTCATGATCTCGACTCAGGGCGCCTTTACAAGGGACCCGCTCTATAACAATCTGCAGAAGCGCGATGTTAAGGTCACCTGCACGATGAAGTGCCTGTTTACTCCGGAGGAACTCGCGAACACAAAAGTGCGTGAGATCGACGAAGTGCTCGATAAGGAGTTCACTTTCGATTACTTCAGATGGCAGCAGGAGAATAAGATCGAGATCGATGAGCCGTTCAGGGCTGACGGTCTCAACAGGATCCTGTACAAGTGTCCTCACTGCATGAGTGAAGGACAGACCGTCGGCAAGGGCATAACCTTGAAGTGCAACGGGTGCGGAGCCGAGTATGAGCTCGATACCTTAGGGTATCTGAAGGGCATCAATGTCGAACCGAAGTTTACTCATGTTCCCGACTGGTTCGCATGGGAAAGAGAGCAGATCAAGGAAGAACTCGAGAACGGAACTTACGTGCTCGATGTGCCCTGTGACATCGCGATCCTTAAGGATTCCAAAGCCCTGTATATGGTCGGTTCCGGTCATCTTCACCACGACGTGAACGGCTTTACATTAGACGGATGCGACGGCAGGCTTCACTACGAACAGTCGCCGGCAGCATCGTACAGCGTGAATTCGGATTACTTCTGGTATGAGATAGGCGACATCGTCTCAATAGGAACAAACGACTGTCTCTATTACTGCTTCCCGAAGGAAGGCGATATCGTCGCCAAGACGCGTCTGGCAGCCGAAGAACTCTACAAGATAGCCAAAGAGAATGCCAGAGCTCAGAAGGAGACAAAATGAGAATAATACAGGCAAACATAGACGATCTTGATGACATCAGATGGATAACGCAGACAACGATAATGGCGGTATATCCGCACTATTATCCGGCAGGTGCCGTCGAGTTCTTCTGCAGGCATCACTCTGATGAGAAGATCAGGGCCGATATCGAATCAGGTTGTGTCTACATCCTTGAAGATGAAGGCAGAGGCGTCGGTACGGTTACCGTGAGCGGCAATCACATTAACCGCCTTTTCGTTCTGCCCGAATGCCAGCACAGAGGGTACGGCAGATACATGATGGACTTCGCAGAAGACAGGATCGCAAGAGAGCATAAGACGATCGAACTGGATGCTTCATTCCCTGCCAAGAGGATATACCTGAAGAGAGGTTACAAAGAGACTGAATACCACACGATAGAGACCGAAGGCGGAGACAAGCTCTGCTACGATGTCATGGTCAAGGAGGTCACATGATACGAGAGGCTGTAAAGGAAGATCTTAAGGAACTGCTGGAACTTTATCTGTACCTTCACGAAGACAGCATTCCTGAAGACAGCGAGCATCTCCGCAACACATGGAATCAGATCATTAATGATCCCAATCATCACATCATCCTCAACGTGATCGACGGAAAGATCATCTCTTCATGTGTGTGCGTTATCATCCCGAACCTTACAAGGAATGTTCGTCCTTACGCTTTCGTCGAGAACGTGGTCACGCACGAAGCATACCGCGGCAAGGGATACGCAGGAGAATGCCTCGACTATGCGAAAAGGATCGCCTTGGACAACAACTGCTACAAGATGATGCTCCTGACCGGATCGAAAAAGCCGGAGACATGGCACTTCTATGAGAAGGCCGGATACAACCGTAACGACAAGACTGCTTTCTATCAGAAGTTGTAAGGTGGCCATGAAAAAGTACAATGTTTTGGTGATCGTACTTTCTATCCTGATCATGACGGCACTTGCGAACCTGATCGGCTTTATCATCGGTCTGATCGTGGGAAAAGAAGGACTGTATGTTCTGTGGATGATACTGGCTACGTTCTGTGCCTGGTCGTTCTATCCGATGTATATGAATCCGCTTTTGATACTCTTTGCGAAGGGGACAATGAAGAAGCATTCAGAAGAAGAGGGCTTCGGAAAGACTTACACATACACCAACAAGAATACGGGAACATGCGGATGCGTACTCGCGATCGATGAGAGTTCGGGAAGGGTAGCATATGTATCTGCCTTGAATCCCTTTCAGTTCCAGATGTGTCATGCCAATGATCTTACCGATCTTCAGTCAAGTTACATCAAGGGACCGTTCGGCGGAACGAGGTATGTGTATTTTACATTCTGCTATAAGAACAAGAGGATCAAGATCCCGACGTTCACGTCGAGGAACATGTTCTCTGTCGGATCTTCACTTGTGCAGGACGGCCTTGCCAAGGGTCAGAAGATCTGCGACATGATATCGAGACTTCAGAAGCCGCTCGTCTGAGATTTCTGCAACCAAAGTTAACATAAACCGCCTTTTCCTGTTAAGCAGAGTTGGTGGTTTTTGTTTGCCTTCGCATTTACACTGATGTTAAGATTAATGGCAAAGGTGGTAGATTTATGAGAAAGTCATATATTGACAACTTAAGGTGGGTAACGGTCGTGCTCGTCGTTATCTATCATGTATTCTACATGTACAACGCAGAAGGATTGTCCGGTACTGCCGGGAAGATCACTGATCTGGAAGTGCAGTACTACGACATATATCAGTACATCGTATATCCCTGGTTCATGATCCTTCTGTTCATCGTCTCCGGCATCAGCTCGAGATACTATCTGGAAAGACATACGGTCAAGGAATTCATCAAGAGCAGGACGGTCAAGCTCCTGGTGCCTTCGACGATCGGACTGTTTGTATTCCAGTTCATTCAGGGATACCTCAATGCTTCCTTAAGCAATGCGGGAAACCTCGAAGTTCCGGCGTTCGTGAAGTATCTGATCTGGTGCGCCTCGGGTATCGGAGTCCTCTGGTACATTCAGGTGCTGTGGGTAGTATCCATGGTACTTTCTCTTATCTTCAAGATCGATAAGGACCGCTTCTGGAAAGTATGCGGCAAGACAAAAGTCTGGGTATTGTTCCTCCTGGCAGCACTTGTATACGGTGCAGGCCAGATCCTCAACACACCCGTCATCGTCTGCTACAGGTTCGGTCTGTATTCGCTGGCATTTCTGCTCGGATACTTTGTGTTCTCTCATGATGAGGTTATTGAGATCACAAAGAAGTACTTCTGGCTGTTTGCCGTTGTTGCTGCAGGTCTTTGCGCAGCATTCTGCATACTGTACTTCGGACAGAACTATGCGGATAACCCCGTATACCGTTCACCGCTGTTCCTTCTGTACGGCTGGTTCGGAAGCCTTGCGATGATCGGAGGCTTCGCGAAGTTCTTTGACCTCTCAAACGGCTTTACCAAGTGGATGAGCAAGCGCAGCTGGGGACTGTATGTGTTCCACTATCTCGGCATATCCGCCGTGGCGCTCTTCATCGCAAAGCCGGGACTTCTTCCGGCATGGGTATGCTATCCGTTGAGCCTTATCGCAGGTTTTGCCCTGGCATATCTGCTTAACTTCATAATCTCAAGGATACCGTTCTTCAGATGGGCGGTAATGGGCATCAGCAAAAAGAAAAAGGAGGCAAAGGATGTTCAAGGATAATCTTGTATCGCTGAGGAAGATCCACGATATGTCGCAGGAGGAACTCGCGGATGCGATAGGCATCTCCAGGCAGACCCTGTCCAAATACGAGACGGGAGAGTCCCTGCCGGACATCGAGAAGTGCATGCTGATAGCGGATGTTTTCGGCGTGACGATAGATGATCTGCTGAATTATGACCCGAAGGACGAGGACAGTCTGGGGCTCGCAGTGCCGCCGAGAGGGAAGCACATTTTCGGGCTCGTCAAGATGGGAGACAAGGGGCAGATCGTGATCCCCGCCAAGGCCAGGAAGATCTTCGATCTCAACCCGGGAGACAACCTTCTGGTGCTCGGAGACGAGGGTCAGGGTCTTGCGATAATCAAGGAAAAGGGACTTCTCGACCTTCTGCGCAACGCGAAGAACCCCCGCGGTTGAGCGACAGTAACACTGTTAAAGTATGATTACCATACTAAAAATATCGTGCTAACCTGACCAACATAAGATACAATTAATCGGATTTATTTGAAGTCAGGGAGGGCAAGACTATGCCTAAGATGAACGGGAATTTCAGCAAGCTCGAGAAGAATTATCTCTTTATCAATATTGCGCAGAAGGTAAATGCCTTTAAGGAAGCGAACCCCGATGCCGACATAATCAGAATGGGAATAGGAGATGTTACGCTCCCCATTGCCAAGCCCGTCATCGAAGCAATGAAGAAGGGCACGGATGAGATGGGCGTTAAGGAGACATTCAGGGGCTACGAAGACAGCGGTGCCGGATATGATTTCCTCAGAGAGCAGATCGCAGGTTATTACAGGAGCTTCGGTGCCGATGTCAAGGCATCCGAGATCAGGATCAATGACGGTGCAAAGAGCGACTGCGGCAACATCCAGGATATCTTTGCCGAGGATAACGTGGTGCTCGTAACTGACCCCGTCTATCCCGTTTATGTCGACTCGAACGTAATGAGCGGCAGGAAGATAATCTGTGCGGATTCGAATGAGGAGAACGGGTTTGCGGCAATGCCCGACGAGAGCGTTCACGCCGACATCATCTATCTGTGCTCACCCAACAATCCGACGGGTTCTGCTTATACAAAAGACCAGCTCAAGGTGTGGGTTGATTATGCGATCGCAAACGGCGCGGTGATCATCTACGATGCAGCTTACGAAGCATTCATTACCGATCCCGATATCCCGAGGAGCATCTTCTGCATAGAGGGTGCAAGGAAGTGTGCGATCGAGCTCTGCTCACTGTCCAAGACCGCGGGATTCACCGGCATGAGAGCGGGATATACGGTCATCCCCGAAGAACTCGAATTCCCCACTTCAGACGGCAGCATGGTATCCGTCTCACAGATCTGGGGCAGACGTCAGGGAAGCAAGTTCAACGGCGTATCTTACCCCGTACAGTGTGCTGCTTATGCAGTCTTCACTGAGGAAGGTCTGCGCTGCACAAGAGAGAACATCGCATACTATCAGGAGAACGCCAGGATAATTACCGATACGCTGACCCGCCTCGGCATCAAGTTCACAGGCGGCATCAATTCTCCTTATGTATGGCTTAAGTGTCCGAACGGCATGAGCAGCTGGGAGTTCTTCGATTACCTGCTTGCAAACGCATGTGTCGTCGGAACTCCGGGCGCAGGATTCGGCAAGAACGGCGAGGGCTGGTTCAGACTGACTGCATTCGGAGACAGAGACAGGACCATAGAAGCAATGCAGCGCCTCGAGAAACTGATCGGTTCAGCTTCTTAAGACGCTGCAAGGTCTTTGTAATCTATTGCTTCTTATCAGAAGCTGCGGTAGACGCCTCCGGGTACCATTCCGCCATTGAGCAGAGCCATCTCCTCAACAGTGACTAACTGATATCCCTGCGCGGTGAGCGTGGGGATTATTGTTTGGCTGGCCGTAACCGTACATCCGAGCCTGTCGTGCATCAGGATGATGGAGCCGTCCTTAACGTTGGACAGGACATTGTTGATTATCATCTGCGCGTTGTGATTCTCCCAGTCGCGGGTATCGATCGACCAGAGGATGAGCGGCTTGCCTGTCTGAGCGATAACACCGGCAACAGTTCCGTTCTGAGCTCCTCCCGGAGGTCTCATGATGCTCGTGGGGCATCCGATGATAGCCTGTACTGCCGCATCGGTGCTGTTCATCTCCTGAAGGATCTTCTCGGTGCTGCACTTTGTCAGAGTCGGGTGATCCCATGTATGGCTGCCGATCTGGCAACCCATGTCATAGGCTCTCTTAAGGGCATCCGCGTTGCTCGATACGAGGCAGCCCATTACGAAGAAAGTAGCCTTACCGCCGTTTGCTTCGAGTATGTCAAGGATCTGGTTTGTGTACTGTGTGGGACCGTCGTCATAGGTAAGAGCCACCATCGGTTTGTCGCCGTCTACGATCCTGTACACGTTGCCCGTTCCGTCAGTATAGTAGATCTTGTTATTTGTAACTATGCGCTGGTTAGGTGCGAGCTTACCGTTGGAGAAGACAAAATCCGTTCCGTCGATATTGACTACGCCGTCGGCAAGTCTGCCGGTGCCGTCCGCATTCTTGATGATGTAATATGTGCAGCCTCCTGCCGTGATCCAGCCGGAGTACAGGCCCTGGCTTACGATCATGTCAAAATCAGCATCACTGAAGGTGCTCTCGGGTCTCACGCTCGTGATACCTGCAACTGAGCCCGGCGCTCCCGCACCCTTGGCCGTCATTACGACCTGGATGGCTTCGAGTCTCAGAGACAGACCTGAAGTACCTGCGGATTCACCGTTCTTTGCCCAGCCGAGCCATCCGAAGCCCTCGACGTGAACACGGTAATAAACATCATAATTGGATGCCATGTCTCCCGTGAGCTCGATCTGTATTGCCTCGAGACGCTTGGCCATTCCGGTCGTTCCGGAGAGGTCTCCGTCGTATTTCCATTCCTGCCATCCGATATCCTGGATGTGAGTCCTGTACTTGATGCCGCCGCTGTAAGCCGGATCGGACACGGAGATAGTGATGGCTTCAAGACGCTTTGCCTGACCCGTGGTTCCGGATACGGCTCCGTTGGCCTTCCAGTCAGATTCCCATCCGTAGTCCTGTCTGTGCACATGATATATGACACTGGAAGAGAAGGTGGGAGCCGACTTGGGTTCGAGCTTTACCTTGATCTCCTCGACTCTCTTGGATTCACCGGTAGAGCCTGCGAGAGCGCCGTTGGCGACCCATCCCTGGGCATCTCCGTAATCCTGGATGTGAGCTCTGTAGACTACATTGTAGTAGGATGCGAGTTCACCTGTAAGGCGGATCTCTATGCCCTCGAGACGCTTGCTCTGTCCGGCCGTTCCTGCATCGGATCCTGCGGGAAGCCACTCTGTCCAGCCTATGTCCTGGATGTGCACGCGGTACTCGAGCGAACCCGCGTATCCCGTGTTGTTCTCGAAAGATATGTTGATCTTCTCCAGACGTCTCGACAGACCTCTGGATCCCAACGTGATCTCTCCTGTCTCTGCGTTCCATACTGCTGCCGTATCACCCTGGTCCTGGACATGAGCCATGCCGCCGAGAGCATACGTCGCTTCAGCCTTAACGGGAACGCCTGCGATCGAAATCGCGACTGCCGCGGTAAGTATCGCGGAAATGATCTTCTTGAATATCATCAGTTCCTATCTCCTCAATAATTTATTACCCGGTTATTATAACTCGCGTTTGACGGGAATGTATAAAATCCTATAAGATTTACAAAAAAGGCAGGATACACGGTCATGGATCCCGAGATCAGAAAAAAAGAGAAGAAAGTCAATCTGATAATGGCTGTCGTCATGTCGGTCCTTCTCGGCGTGATCTCCGTATTCCTTGCCAGGGCAGGCAAGACTGACGTGCAGCTTCAGTCCATGCCTCCTCTCCCGGTCATGCTCATAACCGGAGTGTTGGAGTCGGCAGCGGCAGGCATCGTGGTCGCCCTGATCGTTCCTCTTTCCAAGTGGGGACATATGCTCGCTGCGAAGGCGGGAGCCAATCCTCCCGGTCTCAAGTTCACCCTAATCAACTGCATCCCTTTCGCGGTGGGCAATACCGTGATCATAAGCCTGGTGCTGAGCTTCATCAGCATGCTGCAGGCCTATGACAAGATAGACATGCCGGTCAAGCCACCGTTCGCGGCGATGTGGCTCGGCCAGTGGATCGTAATGCTCCCGTTCACCCTGGTCGCGGCTTATGTCATCGCGGCAGTGATATCTCCGATAGTAGTCAGGGCAGTCGGACTGCGGGGTCCTCAGGGAGGTCCGCCGAAGGCAGGAGAAAGACCTAACTGTTAACATTTTATTCAGCCCCATTTTCAAAAATTGCTGATATATTAGATATATAAATTCAACCGATATTGGGAGGTTTGTATCTATGGGAAATATGCGTCTTGTTACAAGAAGTGATTTTGACGGTCTTGTCTGTGCGATGCTCCTCAAAGAGCTCGACATGATCGGTGATATCAAGTTCGTACATCCTAAGGATGTTCAGGACGGCAAGGTCGAGATAACTGAGAATGACATTACAACGAACCTTCCGTTCGATCCGAGAGTAGGACTCGCTTTTGACCACCACGAGACAGAGCTCATCAGAACAGATGAAGATGAATTCCAGGGAAAGTTCATCTGCATCGGAGGAGCAAAATCCGCTGCACGTGTCGTATATGAATACTATGGCGGCAAGGATAAGTTCAAGACAGTTACCGAGGAGATCCTCGAGGCAG
>JAEEGK010003128.1_pt1 | contig 41430 bp, 37 predicted proteins | sample 8958771 | NCBI WGS metagenome assembly JAEEGK01 (sample SAMN16246547, study PRJNA631951) | gut metagenome | biome: gut microbiome; feature: rumen; material: SC-attached | host: Bos | place: Iran: Karaj | collected 2018-10
CTAACCAGTCCAATCAGGGTGTTCTCAGCCTTCTCGGCTAATAACCGGTACTGCAGAACATTAACCAAGTTAAACAGTTCACGCGCAGAAAGAGGAGACCGAAAGGTCTCCTCTTTTAGGTAAGATACATAACGAATATTATAATGTAATGTGGTATACTTTTTATAGAATGTTGGATAAAAATCTGCTTACGGAGGTTTTCAATGTTGGAAGATTTTTTGAGGGATATATACGATAAAGCAATGGCATTGGAATTGATCAAGGAAGCTTCCTATTATTCCTGCATAAGACATATTTATAATCGTATGGATTATTGGAATGAAGCCACTCCGTATCTGGAGAAAATCCTTTTTGATCTAAAAGAAACGGATGTAAAAAAGGGCGTGGATCTTTTGAATGCAATTCAAAAAACCCAGGCAAGTTTTGACGATTGGCATACTTTTTCTGCAGCCATAGATACTGAGATGGTGCCGAGAATCACGGAATATCTCAGGAAATATTCCGGTATAAATGTGAAGGACGGTGAGTGGACTTTGGAGAGTTCACAAACCGGATTTCTTACACTAAAAAGCGATAAATCCGGGTATTTGCACAGCCCCGCGGATCCAATGTGGGAAAGTTTTTTATACGCGAATAGTGTCTTTGATACGGAAGCAAAGAATTATTATATTCTCGGAGGCGGATTGGGATATCTAGCGTATCAGCTTTGGAGAATGTCTTCGGGTGATGCGGATATTTATATATTTGAAATCGATAAAGAATTAACCGAGTATGCTGAATTATATGGTGTTCTGAGCCTTATTCCGGAAGAAAAGATACATGTCATTACCGGGGATGATACGGACATCGTATTGGAACAATATACCCGCGATATACCTGAAAGTAAAACCGTCAGGACTATATATCATTGGGATTTGTCGAAATATAAGGGAGAATATGCTGATTACTTTAAGGTGCAATTATCGAATGAAGTTACCGGAAGAGCGGTAGAACATAAATGGAGAAGAAACTATGATTCCAATATACAGTTGGAGCATAAAACCTTATCGGAATTAGATACAAGCTCTTTTAAAGAAGAGTGGGTTGTTGTTGGCGCAGGCCCCTCGCTCAATGATAATGTGAATTTTATTTTTGATAGTGTTGGTAAAAGAACTATCTGCGCCATTAATGCGTCATTAAAATGGTTTAGTCGAAATGATCTTATTCCGGATGTATGTACTGCGCTCGATCCCCATGATTCCATGGTTCCACATATTGAAGGAATTGAAGATTTTAGCAAAAATGTACCTTTGGTAATGGATTGCGTAACTAATCGCAGGTATGCGGAGAAGTATAGAGGACCAAGATATTATATATATTCTACTGCAACGGCATTGACTATAGGCAGAGAAAATGTCATTGGAGATATATGGGAAATCGGTGGTACGGTTACAAGTATGGCTATCGATCTGGCATATAGGATGGGAGCGAAAAAGATATATGTAATAGGTGCCGATTTGGCGTATCCCGATGGCATAACATATGCCAATGGTGTGGGCCATGATACCGGAAAGTGGAGTGAAGTAGAGGAAACGCTGATATCTGTAGATGATAAAATAATTCCCACGTCAATAAAATTTAATGCATATAAGGGAATGATTGAGGATCAGATAGCTGGATATCATGGAGTTGAGGTGATAAATAAATCGCTTCACGGAGCTTATTTGAATGGAACTTTCTGTAACCAGTGGTGGGAAAATCTACCTGATAGTTTGAATTTTGCTGATTATTTGGACTATTTTAATAATCTGAAACGGAACAGTTATATTTTGGGATGGAGACGTAAATACTATATTTTTTGGCAATTGATTTCCAGAATTGAATCGTTAGGTATAAGCATAAATCCTGATGAAGAGATTGTGGTGGATTCATCATATATGCATATATATCAGATGTTTAAAAATGAATTAAACTGGGTGAATAGTTATTCCGGTAAGAGAATAAAGGGGCAAACATATATTTTTACAACCGAGTTTCTGGGCGAGAAAGATTCTCATTCCAAAGATGTGCTGACTATTGCCGAATCTGAAACAGAAAAAAATAAAAAAGTATTGATAGTAAATACAGGTGAAAAATTAGGCGGTGACCCAATTCCGCTTCATAAACCTATGTCATCACAATACAATAGGGAATTAGAAACTGCGGATAAGGTATTTATGAAGAATAAAACCTTCAGTTATTTCCAGTTTCCTGATGGCATGCCGGAAATAAATTATTATAAAGCTTTTCTGGATTCTGTCGCAGACAATATCCCTGAGAAGATGATCTGTAGCTCTAAATATAGTCTATTGGCAGATTATTGCATTGAGAAATTTGTAAATTCTACTGAGATTTCGTGAATTAATCATATAATATTTTTCTTACTCTCTGCTTGAGAGATATATTGAATCATGAATATTCTGTATTATTTTTGGAACGAAAACTGTAAAGAGGATTGTGTTGAGTCGATGAAAAGACTTGGCCACAATGTGGAAGTATGGAAAAGAGACTTCAAAAACTATTCAGAAGATTCGGATTTTGAATATGCATTGCAAGAAACGGTAAATAAATCATCTGTTGATTGTATTTTTTCATTTGACTATTTTCCTCTTATATCTAAGGTATCCCAGATTAGGGGCCTACCATATATCTCGTGGATATATGATTGTCCGCATTATACACTTCAATCAGACACACTGAATAACTCATGTAACCATGTATATGTGTTTGACTATGCATTAGCTGAAAGGTATAGAACTGAAGGCTTTAAAACTGTGGATTACATGCCATTGCCTGTCAACACTAACCGATTAAGAAACCTTCTCGGAAAGAGAAATAAGAATTACTCGCATGACATTTCCTTTGTAGGTTCTTTATATAATGATGATCATAATTATTTTGACCAGATATCATATCTTCCTGAATATGTCAGAGGATATCTTGATTCTGTGATAAAGGTACAGGAATTGATCTACGGAATGGATGTTCCTTCGCTATTAATTTCGGGGGAAATATATGATGAAATCGAGAAATATGTAATTGCTGATTTGGGTAAGGGATTTAGAAGCATTAAAAAAGATTTTATTTGTGACATGCTAAGGAAAAAGGTGACAGTTAATGAAAGAAGAAATCTACTAACCCTTCTCGGTAATCGTTTTAATTTAGATTTGTTTTCAGGATCAAAACCGGCTAAAGATATTAACGTTAACTATAAGGGGATTGCGGATTATTATTCTGAAATGCCGTATATTTTTGCATCAAGCAAAATTAATATCAATATTTCGCTGCGAAGCATCCTTACCGGAATTCCATTGAGAGTGGTGGATATTATTGGCGCCGGGGGATTTTGTCTAACAAATTATCAGGCTGAAATGTCGGAGTATTTTGAAAATGGGCGGGAGCTTGTATGGTTTGAAAGCCCCGGGGATATGGTTGAAAAAGCAGATTATTTTCTTCATCATGATGATGAACGCGAGAAAATAGCCATCAATGGTGCGGAAGCAGCCGAAAGAATATTTTCATATGATGTGTTGTTGCCGAAGGTCCTGGATATATTTTGATCTTTAGAAAAATATACGATTAGTTATATCAAAAGCATTTGTAAAATGAAATTAAGGTGACATTTATGAGCAGTATTGCAATCATAACAGCGCGTGGTGGATCTAAGAGAATACCTAAAAAGAATATTAAAAATTTTTGCGGAAAGCCGATGATTGCCTACAGTATTGAGGCTGCATTGAATTCCTGCTTGTACTCTGAAGTTATGGTATCTACTGATAGCGAAGAAATTGCTGAGATTGCAAAATTGTGCGGTGCGACTATTCCTTTTATGCGTAGTGAAAAGACATCCGGTGATTATGCATCTACCAGAGATGTTTTAATGGAAGTGATTTCGGAATACGAGAAAATAGGAAAGTCATTCGATGATATGACCTGTATTTATCCTACTGCTCCTTTTATAACCTCTCAGAAGCTATGCGAGGCCATGGCTCTTTTTCAAAAGTCTGATAGTTCTTTATTGATTCCTGTCGTTCGATTCTCATCCCCTCCTCAAAGAGCTTATATCATTAATGACAACAAACTCATATTCAAGTGGGAAGAATACAGGTATACCAGATCGCAAGATCTTGAGCCGTTCTACCATGAGGCCGGACAGTTCTACATTTACAATATATCAGATTACTTGAAAGCCGACGGATCTATAAAACAGAATATTGTTCCTTTTATTCTTCCTGAATCTGAAGTTCAGGATATCGACACGGAAGAAGATTGGAAGATAGCAGAATTAAAATATCAGCTGATGAAAAGTAAAGTTAATGAATAAAACGATTAAAATCGGAAATAGAATAATCGGAGAAGGAAACCCGACATATATTGTTGCTGAGATGTCTGCGAATCATTTGCAGGATTATGGAAGAGCGAAGAAGATTATTCTTGCTGCCAAAGAATCAGGTGCAGATGCTATTAAACTTCAATCATATCGGCCTGATACCATTACAATAGATTGTTTCGGTGAGGAATTCATGGCAACAAAGGGAAGCTTGTGGGAAGGCCAAAATCTGTATCAGCTCTATGAGAAGGCATACATGCCGTGGGAATGGCACAATGATCTGTTTGCATACGCTAAAGAGATTGGAATAGAGATTTTTTCTTCTCCATTTGACCCGACTGCTGTCACACTGCTCGAAGGGCTTGGCTCCCCGGCATATAAAATCGCATCTTATGAAATTGTGGATATTCCGCTCATTAAGTTATGTGCTAAAACAGGAAAGCCAATTTTGTTGTCTACCGGCATAGCAACACAGTCAGATATTGAGAGGGCGGTAGAAGCATGTAAGAATGAGGGAAATGATAATATTGCTATTTTAAAGTGCGTATCTCAGTACCCAACTTGTTATCAGGATTTAAATTTGAAAACGATTCCGCATATAGCGGATTTGTTTGACTGTGTTGCCGGTTTATCTGATCATTCCATGGGCTCAGCTGTGGATGTTGCTGCTGTCGCTCTTGGAGCAAATATAATCGAAAAGCATTTGACGTTGAGCCGAGCTGATGGGGGACCAGATGGAGCTTTTTCAATGGAACCGGAAGAGTTTGCCCAAATGGTATCTGACATACGAGACATCGAACAGGCCCTCGGAAAAGCTACGTTTGAATTGACTGACTTCCAAAAACGAGGAAAAAATAATAGCAGATCACTGTATGCGGTTGAAGATATAAAAAAAGGGGATGTGTTTACTGAAAAAAATATCAGATCGATTCGCCCCGGGAAAGGGATTCCTACCTGGTTTTACGAAGATATTATAGGGAAACGGGCTGCAGTAGATATTAAACGTGGAACTGCAATGTCATTTGATTATATAGAAAAGTAAAGGAATACTTATGTTTTTCTTTCGGACAGATGGTAATTCAACTATTTCCTACGGTCATGTAATGAGATGCCTTGCGATTGCTAATACGTTAGCGGATCAGGGTGAGAATGTTTGCTTTCTTATCGCAGACGATAATTCGAAGGCTATTTTGGAAGAAGTAGGAATGCCTTATATTGTACTTCATTCTGATTGGATGAATCTGATGACCGATCTGGAACAAATTAAGCGCATTGTAGCGAAGAAATCTGCATCTGTCGTGTTGATTGATACTTATCGTATAACAAAACAATATGTGGAAGAATTGGGCTCGATATGTAAAATAGCATATTTGGGAAGCAAAAAAGATTATCTGGGACATCTTGATCTTTTGGTGAATTACAGCACGGATATTGATCTTGAGTTCTATAAAACCATTTATGGCAGCGAAACTAAGCTTCTTCTTGGTCCGGCTTATGCTCCGTTAAGGAAAGAATTTCAAGATTTCTCGCCCGAATATAGAAGCAATCTCAATCGCATTCTGCTAACAACAGGAAGCACAGATCAAAATGGGATGGTTTTATCGATAATAAATGAATTACTCCCGATATTGTCTGCGGCGGATATTGCTCTCGATGTTGTGGTGGGACGTCTGTTTGAGAATAAAGGGGAGCTGAATAAAACATTTGGAAATAGTCCTTATGTTGTTTTGCATGAGAATGTACAATCTATGTCTGCTTTAATGAAAGATTGCAATCTTGCTATTTCTGCCAATGGAACAACTGTCTATGAATTATGCGCTATTGGGGTTCCGGTAATATCCTTTGCTATGGTTGAGGAGCAGGTGAGGAGTGCTGAGGCAATGCAAAAATTTGGATTTATAGATTACTGCGGTGTTTCATATGATGACAAATATGGCTGTATTTCTCGGATTCTTAAACGGGTATCCCATTATATCAGTGTTCCGGATGATCTTCCTAAGCTTGCTAAAAGGGCTCACGATGTTATAGACGGGAAAGGTGTATATAAAATTGTTGATGCTCTTCGCTCGTTGTTAGTATAAATTTCATAAAATTATATTGGGGGATAAGATGTATATAATCATTGGAGCTTCAAGTTTTATAGGAGTATATACAGCCACGTACTTTATAGAAAAAGGAGAAAAAATAGTTGTAACCGGGAGAAATAACAAATTTAAAGAATATTACGATTCTTTGGGTGCAGAATATTTAAATCTCGATTTGAATAATGATGAAGATTTCGAAAGACTTCCCAAGAACGGGGTTGAAGGCGTTATCCTTATTTCGGGTGTCCTTCCGGCCAGCGAGGATGCAGATCTGAAAAAAGATGAAAATGCAAATCGGTATGTTATAACCAACATTCTTGGAACTTGTTATGCTTTGGAATATTGCAGGAAGAATAATATTAATAGGCTTATAAATACGATATCTTTTGCTGAAGTGTCGGGTGCATGGAGAATGGATCCGCCAATTGATGAATCGGAACCCAGATCTTTCTCTTTTTCCGGTGATCACGCTATGTATGTTATCTCCAAGAATACCGCCTCGGATATAATGGAGTATTATAATCAGCAGCACGATATGAAAAACGCATGGTTTAGACTGCCTCCGGTTTATGGCGTGGGACCTCATGGTTATCTTAAAGTGAACGGAAAAGTTGTAAAATCCGGACTTCAGATATTTATCGATAAAGCAAAAGAAGGCGAGACTATAGAGGTGTATGGCTATTTGGCCAGAGATACGGTTTATGTGAAAGATGTTGCTCAAGCTTACTATAAGGCCGCAAAAAGTGACAAAACTTGTGGTTTGTATAATATTACTTCGGGCAAAGCTACAACGTTAATGGAACAAGCGGAAGCATGCGCTGAACTTTTTGCATCCGACACTCAGCACAGGTCCAAAGTGATTTATAGAGATGATATGGTGAACGGAGGGAAATCATATCTGTTTTCAATCGAAAAAGCTAAGCGAGATTTTGGTTATGAACCGGAATATGCAGATTTTCGTAATTTGATGAAGGATTATATTTTCGAGACAGAACGCGGTGTTTATCCCAGATTATTTGCAGGCAGAGAGGTATAACGAGAACAATTATGGAATCAGTTTTCATTCTTGGTGCGAGCCGGCTTCAGATTCCCGCTATAAAAAAGGCAAAAGAAAAAGGTTTGTATGTCTATGTGCTGGATTATGATCCAAAGGCTTCTGGTATTCCTTTCGCAGATGCCTTTTTGGAAATAAGCACAATTGACAAAGAGGCTGTTTTAAATGCGGCTATTGAATATAAACCGGATTATATTATTACATCTACCAGTGATATGCCTGTAAGAACGGTATCCTGGGTATGCGAAAAGCTAGGAAAAAAGACCGATATTTCTTATGAAGGAGCAATCTACGCAACGGATAAAGTTGCGATGAGAAAACGGATGGTGGAATGCGGAGTGCCGGTTCCTGAATTTCATGAGATAAAGACTTATGAGCATTTTCTTGATATAGCTGAGATCATGCCATCCGAATTTATTTTGAAACCGGCAGATAATTCGGCCAGTAGAGGGGTCGTTCTTGTAGACAAAACTAAGGATCCTGATTATGAAAAACTGTACAATTATTGCAAGCATTATTCACGAAGCGGTGAAGTGCTGGTTGAAGAGTACATGGAAGGACCTGAGGTTAGTGTTGAATCCTTTAGTGTTGATGGTGAACCACATATTATTACCATTACGGATAAGATCATTACCGATCTCCCCTTTTTTGTAGAATTAGGTCACACGGAGCCCAGTAGATTATCATTAAAGCAACAAGAAGACGTATGTAAAGTGGCTGAAGCGGCAATAAGAGCAATCGGTATGCAGAACGGTCCCACACATACAGAAATTAAAGTCACTTCTTCGGGAGCAAAATTAGTTGAAATTGCAGCGAGATTGGGTGGAGATTTTATAACATCGAAGCTTGTTCCTTTATCTACCGGAGTAGACATGATCGGTTGTTCGTTTGCTTCGCTGCTTGGAGGGACGGTTCAGTATCAGGCTGTATCTGATGGCGGGGCAGCTATTAGATTTATCCAGGGAGAAGAAGGCGTTCTAAAAGCTATAGATGGTATAGATGGAGCGAAAAAAATGTCAGGTGTTTGTGAGGTGGATATATATAAAACAATTGGTGACATTATAAAAAAGCCGGAAAACAGCGGCGATCGTGTTGGCCATGTTATAGCAATAGGGAAGGATGCTGATGAGGCGGCTCATAATGCTGAAGCTGCTTTGGAAAGCATTCGGGTTATTGTTGAATGAGTATTATTCTGTTTGGTGGTGATTAAATTTGATACCTACATATCAAGAGATTGCAAAAATAAATAGAGAAGCAGAATTGCTTGAAAATGAGGTTAATGAGTTGTTGAAGCAACGGGGGACCGGTTTGGATGCTATTGATTGCTTATTGGATTCAAAGGCTTTAGAAATTGCTTCTTATAACCAACGGATTTACATTTTACGGATTCTTGCTCAAATCGGAAGGATAGAAATAGAGCGTGGTGAAAGGAAAACGATATTTCTTAACAGGAACACCGATGAATTGATAACTTTATATCGAGTGATGATCTTGTATTTGCGAAGGATAGAATTTGATTTCCCGGACGAGTATGTAAATGAGATAGCAGGCTATATAATTACCGAAAAGATAAGCGCGATAGCCATTGTCGGTATTATTGATTCAGCTCGTAGTATTATTCTGAAAAATAAAGTAAGAAAAGGCGTCATTAAGATTTTGGGTGATATGGCTTCATGAATGATAAGAAAATATGCTTCATAATGTGTGTGAATAATGATTTGTTCATGAATGAGTGTTTGTTATATTTGCGAAGACTTTATGTTCCTGACGGGTATGAGACGGAACTGTTATCTATTACAGATGCAAAGTCAATGTGTAATGGATATAACGAAGGAATGAATGCTTCTGATGCAAAATATAAGATATATCTTCATCAGGATACATTTATTGTAGATAGATATTTTCTATATGAAATGATAGATATTTTTAAATCTGATCCCAAAATTGGAATGATAGGTGCCGTGGGCTCACCTTCAATTCCGGAAAGCGGTTGCATGTGGGATGGTCCGCGCGTATGGGGGATTTATACAGATGGAATAACAGATACTGAGGGATGCGATATATATTATTCTTTAGAACAATATAAAATCACTTCGGTTGAAGCTATAGATGGATTGTTGATGGCTACACAATGTGATATCCCGTGGAGGGATGATCTCTTTTTGGAGTTTGATTTCTATGATGCATCGCAAAGTATGGAATTTATCAAGGCCGGATTTAAAGTAGTTGTTCCTGAAATGAATAAACCAATATGTGTTCATGATGATGGCGTAATATCAAGTATGCTGAACTACGACAATAATAGAAAAAAATATGTATCTGAATATCAATCGCTGATAAAGGAATTACATGAAAATGAATAAAAGGATTAATGTTACAAGATCATCCATGCCGCCTTACGAGGAATTTATTCAAGCGATAAAACCTTTATGGGATAGTCATTGGCTTACAAATATGGGCACATACCATAATGAACTTCAGCAAAGACTGAAGGAATATCTGGGCGTGCAAGAGCTATCATTAATGGTCAATGGACATATGGGATTGGAAATGGGGTTACAATCCTTTGATTTTCCTGAGGGAAGCGAAGTTATCACAACCCCCTTTACTTTTATTTCAACCACGCATGCCATAGTCAGAAACCGATTGGTTCCGGTGTTTTGTGATGTAAAACTTGATGACGGAACTATCGATGAAAATAAGATAGAGGAATTGATTACTGATAAAACGGTTGCGATTATGCCGGTTCATGTGTATGGAAATGTGTGTAATACTAAGGTTATTGAACAAATAGCCCAAGATTATAATCTCAAAGTGATTTATGATGCAGCACATGCATTTGGCGAGAAAGTCAATGGACGTGGAATAGGTGATTTTGGGGATGCATCGGTATTTAGTTTTCATGCTACAAAAGTTTTCAATACAATTGAGGGCGGAGCAGTTACGTTCCATGACCATTGGATGTATGAAAAACTGTATAATTTAAAGAATTTTGGCATACGTGGCGAGGTTATTGTTACGGAAGTCGGTGCCAATGCTAAGATGAATGAAATGTGTGCTATCATGGGACTCTGTAATTTGACACATATCGAAGAATCTATCGCTTATAGAAGACGGATTTTTGATAAATATGTTTCAGCCATTGAGAATATTAAGGGAATAGATATTTTTAGAGTCATCAAAGAAGGAGAAGAAAATAATTACGCATACTTTCCTATTCTTGTACAGGATGATTATGAGATGAGCCGTGATGAATTGTATGACAAGATGCATGAGAATGATATTTATCCGAGAAAGTATTTTTATCCGATAACTTCTGATCAGAATTGTTTTAGAAATAAATACAAGGGAATTCCATTGCATAATGCCAGAGAATTGTCGAGACGTGTTCTCACCCTCCCTATATATGAAGGAATGACGGAAGAGGATTTACAAAGGGTTATTGAGGCTCTTTCGTTCTGAGAAAGGATAAAGTATGAGTAATTCTGCTTTTAAAATAATTGATATGTTGGTCACATATCTGGATAAGTTGAAAAATGAACTTGAAACCGACCTACAATTGGAAAATTCTACAGTAAAAATCTCTGCAATACCTCAAATGCTTGATGTGGTTTGTGGTGTACTACCTGAGGATGTTTTAATATCTTACTCAGAGTTTTTTGGAGTGTCGAAAAAATTTTTTGGTTCATGCCAGGATGCCTGCTTCCTAAATGATCATCTGCAGGACTCATATGATGCTATTGTTCTCTTGATACAACAATTATCCAATATAGATAAAATTATGAAAAACTATAGAGCAAAATGTCCTTGTTGTGGTAGCAAGGTTCAATATTTGCCTTTGGATTCATATTATCAAGAGATGAAAGAAAAACATGGTGTTTTAAGGGAGAGCAATCCTGAAACTCTTAACAGAGACAGATATTTTTGCCCTGAATGCCATAGTTCGGACCGAGATAGGCTGATAGTATCATTTATGAAAAAGATTAGGCTTCCTGAAGCACCTGAAGGAACTCGAGTGCTCCAAATTGCTCCGTCTGATGTGATTGATAAATGGATTCAAATGTGGTGCCCCAATGTCACCTGTGAGACTACTGATTTGTTCATGGACGGTGTGACATTTAAGTCTGACATTCAAAATATGAATACTGTTTCTAACGAAACATACGATGTGATAATTTGTTCACATGTTTTGGAACATGTAAGAGATGATAGGAAAGCATTATCTGAACTGCACAGAATACTTAAGGATGATGGTGAAATAATATTCCTCGTTCCCATTGATTTAAACTGTGATGAAATAGATGAAGAGTGGGGGCTTTCGGAGGAGGAAAATTGGAGGCGTTTTGGTCAGGGGGATCACTGCAGATTGTATTCAAAGGCCGGCTTGGTTGAACGGCTTGAGGAACACTTTTGTGTCCATCAATTAACAAAAGACTACTTTGGTAATGAGACTTTTGAGGATTGTGGATTGATAGAGACCAGCACTCTTTATGTATTGACCAAAAATGATAATGTGGTTTTAGAAAAGGGATGGACTCCGGATGTTGATGAAAATCTTTGTGAGAACGGCCCGTTAGTCAGTGTAATTCTTCCAACTTATAATCATGAAAACTATGTTGCGAGAGCAGTTGAAAGTGTCATCAACCAAAGTTACAAGAATATTGAAATTCTTGTTGCGGATGATGGCTCGACTGATAGAACTGTAGATGTATTGAGAAAATACTCCGGGTATTTTTCAAAGGAATATTACTTTGATAATAACCAAAGAGGGAGAGCAATGTTCCTTGCCCGACAAGCTACCGGAAAATATATTGCCCTTATGCATTCTGATGATTATTGGGAACCGGACAAAATTGCGATTCAGGTGAAAGAGCTTGAAGAAAAGGGCGGAATATCTCTTACATGGGCGAATTATATCACCGATGACGGTGAACTGATCGAGGATGCAACATTTATTGAAAAAAATCGAAGCAGGATAGAATGGCTCAGATATCTTTGGGATAACGGGAACTGCTTCTGTAATCCCTCTTGTGTTATGTCAAGGGAACTATATCTGAATGCTCAAAAGCATGGCGAATCATCGAAACAGTTGCCGGACTATTTTAAGTGGATAGATTTCCTTCAATATACAGATATAAATATAGTTCAGCATCCTTTGACCAAAATGGGTATTCACTATAATGGGAAAAATGCAAATGACAGTGCGCCGACAAAAGAAAATCGGTATAGACATGTTTTGGAGGATGGTATTCACTGGATGTCTGTATTGAATGATATGAAAGATGATTTATTTATTTCAGTTTTTGGCGATTGCTTTAAAGGGAAGGATGCCAACTCTGAAGAAGAGTTAATGTGTGAAAAGTATTTTTTGATGATTGATTCGGGTAAAATCGGAAGAGAAAATGCAGCTATTAACTATATGGCTGTTAATTATACTATTTTAAAAGATTGTCTACGAGAAAAATATAATTACACAAAAAACAATTTTGTCGAAGATGAAATTAATAAGGGATTTTTGGCTGAGTTTTTAAGGGATGGCATAAAGCACCAGTGATTCGGTCATTGGTGTCAGAAGCCTAAAATAGTAGTTATATTTCCTGCTACCGACAACGGATTCTAAAAATGGGATATAATCGAACAATGCCCTGCTATCAATGCCAGCGGAGATTATTATTGCAGGCATATCATGAGAGATTGTATTTCGGGCTCCTTCCAAGACAGGTAGAATAGAGCAACCTATGCATATTTTGATGAGGGATATTTTTTCTTTGCCCTGGCAAATCTCATCTATTGTCGTGACTTCTGATTCAATTCCACTTGAGTCAAGGCAAGTGCTTTGTTCATCAAATGAAAAAAAATCCGTGCCAACGTGGTCGCTTACACCATAATTAACTATTGATATATTCGAATCTTCGGAATATTTATCAAATAGCATTTTACACATGCATTTTTGTACTTCTATAGCAATTATATTATACTTGTATATCTTTTTTCTGTGTAAAACAGAAAGAAAGTCTGCAATTGATTTTCCGTCGTATGCTCCTATGTCAAGGTATGTCATATCGTTTGAGTATTTCAAGATTTCTTCATCATCGAAGAATGAATGAGGTTTTTGACATTCATCTTTGAGATATGATGCGTCTTTAGTGAGCTTGGCATTCAGATACTTAAATAAAACTTTTCTTGACGTATCGTCAGCCAGTTTATCATATATATTTTGTAAAATATCAATATTGTTTTTTACTGCAGCAGCTGAAATCGCGATATCATCCCGCGTGGCATCGACCAAACACCACACATGTTTGATAAAACAGTATCTATTGAGGTTAGATACTAATTCGTAATGGGAATGTCCCACGACAACACCAACTGATTCTGATGATTGCGGAATTTGCTCTATGGAGAAAATCGGGATTTCCAGCTCTTTTACACGATTATCAATAATGAAATCTGTAACATCATTAAAAAATCCAGAAACGGGAATATTATGAGCAATCAATTGTTTGGCTATTCCGGAAGCAACCGATCCTGTTCCCCATATATATATGCCAGAACAATTGTGATTGATTATCCATTCTTTGATTTCTTGATATATGTCTATTTCATTAAAGGATAACGTATCTAAGAGTAACATGATTGATTCGCCTCTATGTGTATGCGTTCATTGATGATTTCTTTTTCGATAAATCCGGCTTTTCCATACGCTCTTCTGGCTGCTTGATTCTTTTCGTCGACTGTAGTGTATAATGTTACATTTTTAGGGATTTCATTTAATAATTTATTTAATAACTCAGCTCCGACTCCTCTGTTGCGATAGTTTTGAGCGACGCCATAAATAGAGAGAAAAATACGGTTGTTTTCATAACGATTACGGATATATGCGGCAACAACTCCAACTAATCTGTCATCTGCGATAGCAGCATATCCGTCAGCTAAGTTGATTAATTTTTTTGAATAATCATCAATTGATAAATCCATTTTTTTATCAAGAGGAATTGAGAGAAAGGGATTAATTTCGTTCCCGATAAAATCGGATAAATCTACATAAGAAAGAGAATTGATTGCCCTGTATTCTATTTGAATATTAGCTTTGTTCATAGGAAATGATTAAAAATCTAATTTCATAATGGAAATTCTTTTTTGGGATATGATCCCGGGAGTGGCCTGCAAGGTTTCCGGCTCGACTTTTTCACAACTTAGCCATTGGACTATAGCTTTTGGAAGATTAGCCCCCCCAATATGACTAAATGGGTATCCACCCCCAAATCGGGCGTTCATATCAATGATATAAGGAACATTTTTAACCAGAATTACATCAATATCCATATTGGCAATATGTTTGGTGAGACGGGAAAGTCTTTCTGCGGCATTTCTTATCTGCATATTTTCAACTATTTCCGCACAAAAAGTCTCACCGGATCTCATTTCAATTTTTCTTTTGATGACAGAATTGATATAATTGCCTTCCAAATCGCAGATGCAATCTATCCCATATTCTTCGCCATTTAGTTTTTCCTGTATGAGGACACATTCTTCCGGGCATATTGCAGATTCGTATTTTAAGTATGAATTGAATATTTCGTTACGAGTTTTATCATATAGAACAGTCAACTCTTTCTCGTTGTTCGCATAGTTCAAGGCTATAGAGCCCATCCCCCATCGCGGCTTTATGACCAGCGGAAAGTTAATGATACCTTGATAGAGTGCATTTATTGCCCCATCGGGTGTTAAAAATGTTTGTGGGGTTTCGAAATTATTAGCTGATAAAAAACGGAATGTTTTCCATTTATCATTGCATATCTCAATTATTTCATTTGATGAGACTAAAACCTTAGTCCCAATTGCCTCAAATTGTTCTTTGTGTTGAGCCAAGACTGCCAAATCGATATCGAATAACGAGATTATGGCCTTAATCTGTTCTTTTTGGCAAAATTCCAACAAAAATGGAATATATTCTGCACTATATATTAATGGAGTTATCAAGCTTTGATCGGCAAATTGTAATGCCGTTGAATAACGACTACTGTTAGCGGCATATATTTTTCCATTTTGTCCCAAAGCTTCTTTAAAGTAACTTATAATATAATCTCTGCGACCGGCAGAGGTGAATAGAATATTCAGTGGACTGTTTTTTTTCATAATTATATGTTGTTCCGAGTTTAACTTACTGTTATGTGATGACTAAGAGTATTATAACCTAAACTTTCCACAAATTATACTCGGAGTGTACTGACCAGTGTTTTGACTTTTGCCTCCGACAGATCCAGGCACTTTAGTATCTGTCTCTGCTTTTTTTCATAGCATACATAGGCATCCTTGAACCATCACGTTTTTGCTGTATCTGATATTTGTTCAGTTCACCTATGGTAGATCTTGTTGTTGTGGAACTGATGGCATCAAGCACAGGTTTGATATAATAGCGGTAAGCCTCTACTACGACTTTTTCCTGCATATATCTCTATCACCTCCGAGTATAATTTTCGGAGAGTTTAGGGTTGATGTAGATGAGTTTTGCAGGAGGCTCTTATGGACCGGTTGGTGTGAGAAAAGGATTACGGTTATAAGGCCTTACAAATTTTCGACAAGCATTCTCTTGAACGGTGGTGGCAAATATGATACCATGCATTTGGGGAATATATATGTCAACGTTGGAAAAGCTTAAAAAGAAATTTTATGAAAAACCGGTTCGTAATGATTTGACAGTTGATGAAGTTGTAAGGCTTGCCAAGGCTTATGGATGCAGTGTGGTCACAGGCGGAAATCATCAAATCCGAATTGTTCATAAACCTACCGGAACTGTTATTCCTTTGCCGAGCCACGGTAAAACGGTAAAAGAAGCTTACATTGCAGAATTGAAAAATTTGTTTAGTGAGATTGAATCCATAGGAGGAACAGACGATGATCAAGTATCCTTTTAAAGTATATCAAACTGAGATTGAGGGGCATGTCTTTTGGGTGGCCAAAAGCTCATGTCTTAAGGGATGTGTCGGTCAGGCTGATCTTATGGTCGATGCGATATCCGAACTTGAGGAGAATGAAAAGGCGTGGCTTGAAACTGCGAAGGAGACCGGGATTCAGATTCCGGAACTTATTATTGAGACAGAAGAGAATTACAGCGGTAAGATGACACTTCGTCTTGCTCCCTATGTTCATATGCAGGCAGTCAGATTGGCTCAGCGAGAGGGAATCAGCTTGAACCAATATATTAACAATGCTGTTGTGTCACAGAATGCTGTACTTGAAGCAGTGATGTAGATCAGGGAATTTAATTCTAAAGCATACATATCGAGGAGACCGCAAGGTCTCCTCTTTCCTTATCCTAGCAGTCACAATTTTATCTATTTTCATCCCTTTTTGTTCTATTTTTCCAATCTCGTTTGTACTAGAATAACGAGCTATGAAAAACAAAACCATCGAAATAAATGAAAACACTCCGCTGATGTTCCTTGCGGGTCCCATGTTTCTGGAGCTGTTCCTGAACATCCTTCTGAATAACGTGGATACGCTGATGCTCAGCCATTATTCGGAAGATGCGGTGGGCTCCGTGGGAAATGCCAATCAGGTAATGTTCCTGGTAATTATCATGTTCAATGTCATCGCAACTGCGACATCGGTTGTTGTGGCTCAGTATCTGGGCGCAAAACAGTACGAGAAGATGAACATGATCTACACCCTTGCTATGGGGGTCAACCTGGTATTCGGGATAATCTTGAGCGCTTTGCTGTGCCTTGTGGCGGGACCTTTGCTGGATCTGATCAATATAATGCCCGTGATGAGGGCAAATGCAATCCTCTACATTGATATAGTCGGTGGCGGCCTCTTCCTTCAGGCATGTTACAATGTCATGCTCCAGATCCTCAGGTGCAACGGCTATTCCCGCGTAGGTATGGTCATCTCCATTGTCATCAACGTGATCAATATCATCGGCAATTATCTGTTCCTCTACGGACCTTTGAAATTCCTGAATCTGGGGGTTGCGGGCGTTGCCATATCAACCGTTGCGGCCAGGGTGATCGCACTTATAATCGCCGTCGGTTTCTTCTATAGTAAAAAGATTGGAAAACTGTCACTCAAATACCTTAATCCCTTCCCGGGAAAGCTCCTCCTTCAGATGATAAAGATAGGGCTTCCTTCGGCGGGAGAAAACCTGCTTTACAGTCTGTATCAGATGGTTCTCCTTTCATTCGTAAACAGAATGGGAGAGAACTCGGTTTACGCCAGGGCGTACTGCAACTCCCTGATCTCTTTTGCCATGGTGTTCTCCAATGCTTCGGCCATGGCTACGCAGATCATCACCGGCCACCTGGTGGGTGCCGGAAAAGAAGACCTTGCTTACAAGCGTGTATTTAAGACTCTTTCCACGTCCATGCCGATAACGCTTGGACTTGCCTTTATTAATTTCCTGCTTTGCCCTCTTACCCTGCAGGCATTTACGAGTACGCCTGAGATCATAGCTCTGGGCAGGGGCATTATGTTCGTGGATATATTCATAGAGGCGGGCAGATGCCTGAATATGACTTTTGTCAATTCACTCAAGGCAGCGGGATCATACATATTCCCCCTGATCATCGGAGTGATCACCATGTGGGGACTTGGGGTTACGGTAGGTTACAGTCTCGGGGTTCTTGCCGGAATAGGAGTTGCGGGGGTATTTGCGGGAACCGCAACGGACGAATGCCTCAGGGGACTCGTCGTTATGTGGTACTGGTATAAGAAGAAATGGTATGGGAAATCCATAGTTAAAAAACAGTAAAAAAGGCCGCTTCGAAAGGCTTGATTAAGTTCTTTAATTATTCCGAAAAAATAAATTAAAATTTTTTTAGTATTTGCTAAAAAAAGCATTTACACGGCATGTTGTTTCTGCTATTATTCACTTACAGAAACACTAGTATACAAGTGCATCGCGTAGTATCGACATAAAGATAGTGGGGGCCGGATGGAATTATATACTAAATTGCCTAAGGAATCCGCAAGGGATTATGCCCTGAGGGTTTTGAAAGGGAATATCATTTCACTGGAGCTTCAGCCCGGTACGTCAATTTCAGAGAATGAACTGGCCTCGGTAATCGGAATCTCCAGAACTCCGGTCAGAGAAGCAATCATTGAACTCGCAAAAGCTTATCTCATAGAGATTTATCCTCAGAGAGGAAGCTTTGTATCACTGATAGATCCAAAGATGGTTGAGGAAGCAAGATTCCTCAGAAGAGTTATGGATACCGCAGTCATCGAGGAAGTGTGCGAGACATGCGATGAAGAAGGTTTAAAACTTCTCGAAGAAAACGTCGAACTTCAGGAATATTATCTTTCCAAGGGGATGACGGATAAACTCTTCGATCTTGATAATAAGTTTCACCGAGATATTTATGTTGTTGCAAAAAAGGACATCATCTACGATATTCATTCAACTCTGATGATTCACTTCGACAGAGTTCGAAATCTTTCCGTTGTAACTGTTAAGAATTACGGAATAGTTGGAGAACATCGAGCAATGATCGAGGCCATCAAAGCCAAGGATAAAGAGGAAGCATCCAGACTTGTGGCTGAACATCTGAATCATTATCATGTTGATGAAAAAGAAATAAAGAGTCGCAGACCTGAGTTCTTTAAGGTGTAAAAGGAGGGTAAAGTGACAACTAATTTTAATTTCGGCAAGAATGCCGGACAGCAAACTTCACAGTCGAATGTAAGCGCTTCCAAGCCCAAATTCGTCTACATCAAAAGGTACTGGCAGTTATATGTCCTTTTGTTGCTCCCCATGGCTTACTTTGTAGTTTTCAAGTATATCCCCATGGCGTATGTAACAATCGCGTTCAAGAAGTACAGTATCGTACAGTCTCTTACAGAGATGCCTTGGGCTAAGAACCACGGCTTCGAGTATTTCATCAAGGCGTTCCAGAATAAGGATTTCCATTATGCATTGAGAAATACCATATTCCTGAATCTTCTTGATATCCTTGTGGGATTCCCTATTCCCATCATCTTTGCGCTTATTCTCAACGAGCTTCGTTTTAAGCGTTTCAAGAAGGCTGTTCAGACCATTACTTACATGCCCCACTTCCTTTCTTGGGTCATCATCTATGGTCTTGCACTTCAGCTGTTTGCTCCCGCAAACGGACTTATCAATATGCTGATCCACAATCTCGGCGGTGACACCATTCACTTCCTCGATGAAGGCAGAACCTGGGTTAAGACCTATATCGGTCTCGGAATCTGGCAGTCATTCGGATGGAACTCCATCATTTATCTCGCTGCGATCTCCGGTATTTCTCCCGAGCTTTATGAGGCAGCATCGGTTGACGGTGCAGGTCGTTTCCAGAAGATGTGGCACATCACCCTTCCCGGCATCAGACCTACCATTGTAGTTCTTCTGATCATGGCTCTCGGTAATGTCCTCGGATCAGGATTTGACAGACCTTTCGCTCTCCAGAACAACCTGGTTATGAAGAATGCGGAAGTTATCGCAACATTCGTTTATAAATACGGTATTAAGGGACTGCAGTTCTCACTTACCACCGCTGTCGGTTTGTTCCAGTCCATTGCTAATGTAATTTTCCTTTTCCTCGCCAACTGGTTCTCACGTAACATGGGCGAGCGTGGAATTATGTAAGGAGGGTGTCATGGAAGAAACCAGTAGAGAGATACATTCACTAAAAACTAGAATAGGAGACTGGGTCATAGTATTTGTCTGCGTTATCATCGCATTGCTGTGCCTTCTCCCCATGATAAATCTGCTCGCAAGATCACTTTCCGGAACCGATTATCTGATCAAGCATGAGGTTTATCTGCTTCCCAAGGGATTTAACTTTGATGCATATGCAACCGTTCTTAAGGATCCCAAGTACCTTAAGGCATTTGTATGGACTGTTTTCCTTACGGTAGTATGCACTTTCCTGAGCCTTGCTATGACAACGCTCTGTTCTTATCCCCTTATCTTCCCCGCACTCAAAGGAAGAAAGGCTATAAACATTTTCATCACCGTAACAATGTTCTTTAATGCAGGTACCATTCCTAACTACCTGCTCATGCAGAAGCTCGGACTCCTGGACAATCCTCTTGTTCTTATCGTTCCCGGATGCTTGAGCGTTTACAACATGATCATTATGAGAAGCTTCCTCTATGGAATCCCTGAGTCACTCAGAGAATCCGCTGAGATTGACGGAGCAAGTTATTTCACCATTCTGTTGAAGATCTACCTGCCTCTGTCAAAGCCCGTTCTTGCAACTCTTGCTCTTTTCTACGCTGTAGGAAGATGGAACGGATACTCAGATGCTCTTATGTATATGAAGAACAAGGATTTCTATCCCCTTCAGCTTCTTCTGTACAATATCCTGAACAATATCAATCAGGTTGAGGTTGCTACTCAGGAGAGCTTCACTATGCCCGGACTTCAGGATTCACTTAAGGCGGCTATAGTCATGTTCTCAACCGTTCCCATCCTCTGCATCTATCCTTTCATGCAGAAGTACTTCATCCAGGGCGTCACTCTCGGTGCCGTCAAGGAATAATGGTCTCCCGTTTAGCGGGGTACAATCTTGAATTTTAGCGGCCGTAAAGGCCGCTGAAAGATATAAACAAGGAGGCATTTATGAAGAAGAAAGTTTTATCACTTATTCTCGCCGGATCCATGGTTCTCTCCATGGCAGCCTGCGGAAATGGAAGTGGAAACACCGAAGGTACCGGTGTTCCTGACGGAACCGTTTCACAGGCTACTTACACTGAAGATGAATCTACGATCGAAGGCGGAAGCAGCTCTGAGCTGATCAACGGCAGATTTGCCGAGACCAGACACATCACCGTAGAGATCTATGATCGCGGAAACGACGGCGGATCAGATCCTACAAACAACATGTACACCGAAGCTATTAAAAAAGGAATGCTTGCAGATCACAACGTTGACGTTGAGTTCGTAGCAGTTCCCCGTTGGACCGAGGTTGAGGAGATCAACAACCTTCTTGCAGCAGGAACCGCTCCTGACATCTGCCTTACCTATTCCTATCCCACCATTCAGACTTATGCTGACATGGGCGGTGTAATCGATCTTCAGAACTATGTAGTTGATTACAAGAATGACCTTCCCAACCTTTGGAGCTGGCTCGGAACCACCAATATGTATTGGGATAAGAGTGTTACCGACGGAACCCTTTGGGCTATCGAAGGTAAGAGAGCTAACAACAACCGTGTTGTAACTTTCGTACGTAAGGATTGGCTCGATGCACTCGGACTTGAAGAGCCCACCACCAGAGAAGAGTTCTATCAGATGCTCTGCGCATTCAGAGACAATGCTGATACCCTTCTTGGAGCAGATGCTTCCAAGATGATTCCTTTCTCTTGCGGATCTGATATCGGCTGGAGAGCATCACTCCTTATCGAGTCTTGCATGGATCCTGCTATTACCGATAAAGAGCTCTATGTAAACGGATTTGACGACAGAAAGTACACCCAGAACGGTGTTAAGGAAGCCGGAAGAATCCTCAACCAGTGGTACAACGAAGGACTCATGATGGAAGGCTTCGCACTTGTTGAGTCTTCTGACGAGGACAGCTACATGAAGGCCGGCTATGTCGGAGCTTTCATTCACAACTGGGATTACCCCTTCAGAAACGGTGAAGATTCTATCAATGCAAACCTTGCAAGACTTATCGGACCCGATGCTAAGTTCGTAGCTGTTGACTGCTTCGAAGCTTCCAACGGCGAGTACATCAAGTACTGTGACTCTACCGCAGGTGACAGAAAGATCTTCTTCCCTACCACCAACGATGAGCCTCTTGCATCACTCCTTTACCTTGATTGGATCTCCGATCCTGCACATATCGAGTACCTTCAGTGCGGTGAGTTAAATGTTGGTTACACCGTAAACGAGGACGGATCATATTCATTCCTTCCTACTTCCGGTGATGCTATCATGAACTCCGGACAGAACATCGATATGACCATTACCTGTAACGGACTTTGCCTGTCAACTCCCGAGCTTACTGTTGCATCTCTTGCAAACAACTATCCTCCTTGTGATCCTGAGGATGTAGCTCGTGCAAACGAAGTTGCTAACAATGGCAAGAAGCCTGCTAAGAACTCCAAGATCACTACCATCGAAGCTGAAACCGGAATGGGTGAAGGCCTCAATGCTAAGAGAGATCAGGCATGGGCACTTTCAGTTACCTGCCCCGTTGACCAGTTCGACACTGTTTGGGATCAGAACATGGAAGAGTACCTTGCAGCAGGTGGACAGGCTATCATCGACGAGCGTACCTCAGCTTGGGAAGCTCTTTACGGTGATGCTGTAACCCTTGAGTAATTCCTTTTTCTTCAAAGGTTCAAATCTTTTCTAAAGGCAGTGCCCCGCTATATGCGGGGTGCTGCTTTTTTATGGCAAAATGCCCGATTTAAGCCGATTTTTAAGCAGATTTTCCTTGCCAGAAAGGGGCATAATCTGTATAATAGACTAGTGGTTTGAACGGACTACACATATGGGATCATAGCTCAGCTGGGATGAGCGTCCGCTTGACGTGCGGGAGGTCACAGGTTCGAACCCTGTTGGTCCCACTCATTCATCCTCTGTAGCATCAGCACAGAGGACTTTTTTTGTTAGGGGTTAATATGCTTAATCAGTTTTTGATTGATATCGATGCGGTTAATACTGTGCTCCTTATCGGAGGGATCCTTGCCTTTCTTCTTACTTTCGTAGGACTCAGGGTTTTTGAGAAAAAACTACCTACGGACGGAGGAAGAGAATTTGCCGTTGACGGAACCAAATCCGTCGGCAAGCCCAGAGGAGCCGGAATCGTATTCATACTAGTATTTGTATTCATATCCATGTTTTTCGGCAGTCTGGCTTTTGAGAACATACTTTATCATCTGATCATTATTTTCTGTATGATAACGGGCTTTCTGGACGATGCATCATCGGTTCCCTGGAGCGAACTCAAAAAGGGAATTCTGGATCTTACCGTATCCGTAATGACTGCAGTGGTCTTTATCTATCACAACGGAAGCGAGGTTTATTTTGCGATACCCGGTGTGTCGATTCATCTTCATCCGGTATTATTCGGGATTCTGGCCGTGCTTCTGGTATGGGGCAGCATTAACGTGACCAATTGCTGCGACGGTGTGGACGGTCTTTGCGGAACGCTTTCGGTAGTAAGTATTCTCTCCATTTACGTCCTTGCCATGAGGATCGGAACGGAAGTGGGTATAAAGGCGGATACCTTATTTATGATCATGGTCCTTCTGGCCTATCTGTGGTATAACTCCACTCCCTCAAGAATGCTTATGGGAGATGCGGGTTCGAGAGCTATCGGGGCTTTTCTGGCTATTACGGTACTTCAGACCGGCGCTCCTTTTATGTTCCTGTTCCTGTGTATCATTATCATTCTTGACGGCGGACTGGGCCTCCTCAAGCTGACGGTAATAAGAGTCTTTAAGTTAAAGCGTTTTATGGCTAATCTGAGGACACCGCTTCACGATCATTTTAGGAAAAAGGGAAGCTGGTCCAATACTCAGGTTGTTAACAGATTTATGATCCTTCAGATGCTGATTTCATTGATTGCACTGGGAATGGTGAGATAAATGTACGATAAGCTGACAAAATCCGACATCAAGAAGATGGAAGAGGAAATAGAATACAGAAAATTGGTTGTCCGCCCCAAGGCTGTGGATGATGTAAGAGAAGCGGCCGCTCAGGGTGACAGGTCGGAGAATTTCGAGTATTATGCCGCCAAGAGATTCAACAGGCAGAACAATTCGCGTATCAATTACCTGGAGAAGATGATAAAGACCGCAACCATCATCGACGACGAATCAGCCGAAGATGAGGTGGGTATTAATAATACGGTTACCGTAGAATTTGTTGACGACGGTTCTGTAGAGACATATAAGATCGTTACCACCGTAAGGGCCGATTCGCTCAACAACATGATCACCAATGAATCTCCCCTGGGAAAGGCACTCCTTCACAAACATGTGGGAGATGTATGTCATGTTAAGGTTAACGACAACGCATCATATGATGTAAAGATTTTAAAGCTGGAGAACACGGACGATGACGGGGACGCAATCAGAGAATACTAAGATAATCTGGAGACTGGTTTTATTTTTCATATTTTATCTGGTGTTCAGACTGATCGTTGAGACCATGTTCCAGATAACGGCATATACTCTGGTGCCCGCATTTCCTCAGAATATAAGGGATTTCTTCCTTTTTGAGGAACCAAATGCGGAATTTAGGGTAACCGGAAACGGAGAGATCCTTATCTCCGGACTGGCATTTCTTATCTCCGGACTTATGATCAGAGCCAAGGCTTTCGAATATGACAAGAAATATTCTCCAATTACTGAGGATAAAAGAAAACTGACACCGGACTTTATAGCATTATCGGTAGCAGCGGCCATCGGCATTTCTCTTGCATTGAACATTCTGATCATTAAGAGCGGCATGGCTCAGATCTCTCAGGAATATGAGGAAACAGCGGCACTTCAGTATTCGTGTTCTTTTCCCATAGGAGTTCTCGTATACGGATTCCTGTCCCCGTTTTCGGAGGAGCTGATGTTCAGAGGAATCCTGTATAACGGATTTAAGAGGATCTATCCCGCAAAATACTCCATGGTCTTCACTGCCGCGTTATTTGCTCTTTATCACGGAAACGGTGTTCAGGGAGTATTTGCATTCCTTCTTTCGATCTTCATCATTTATACATACGAAGCTACCGGTAATTTATTTGTAGCCATGGGAATTCATTCGATATGCAACCTGAGTTCGTATATAATGACTTATGTAAGCGAAGGATTCAGTGCGAATACCATGTGGTGCATTTGCGGAGCGTCGGCTGTCATAGGCTTGCTTTCGGTTTACCTGTTATATTTTCATAAGACAGATGAAAGAAAAGACACTAAATAAAGGTTTCAAGGATATAAAGACTTATCTGCTGGAAAACAAAGATCTATTCAGGGATCTGTTTGATTCTCTGGCTTTGATCGTTTTGTTTTTATATCCCTTCAGAAAAATACATCTCGGCCTGGATCTTTGGGATACGGGCTATAATCTGTCGAATTTCGAGTATATGGGGCTTGATTCCATGGATCCCATGTGGCTCTTTTCGACTTATCTTTCAAGCGCCATCGGTCATCTGATGAGCCTGCTGCCATACGGACATACGCTCCTTGGCATGAATTTCTATACTTCTTTTGTACCGGCCATAATGGCTGTGTGCGGTTATCTGTTTTTCACGAGAGTACTTAAGATGGCCTATCTGCCGGCGTTCATTGCAGAGTTTGCGGCATTGTCGCTTTGCTGGGCTCCTACGACGGTACTTTATCACTATCTGACATATTTTATCATCGGTGCTTCCTGCCTGGCTCTGTATCGCGGTCTCACGGAAAACGAAGCACTGACGATAGGAATATCCGGAGCACTTTGCGGCCTTGGAATATTCGTAAGATTTTCAAACCTTCCGCAGGCGGCCCTGCTCCTTGCCATCTGGCTCTACGGAGTATTTGAATTCCGTGATGCATATGCGGACAGAGAGAAGGTCAGGATGCCTTCAAGAGTCGATGCTTTTAAGAAGACGATGCTCAGGGGCTTTTGGTTTATTATCGGCTATCTGACAGCTTTTACGGTCTTTTTCGTATATCTCGGCATCAGATACGGATTTGCCGATTATCTCGAGGGTATTTTCCAGCTTTTTGAGATCCCGGATAATGCCTCCGGATACGGCCCTGTCGACATGATAAAGCACCTTATCCTGTTCTATGTTAACAGGGATATGCTTTACTGGATCGTCAGGCTCCTTTTCATAGCTATAGGCGGCGGTGCGATCTATTTAGGGACCGTGTTCCTGGCAAAAAAGTACGGGAACCCCATCAGCGTAAGGCGGGCTCAGGACCCTGTGGCAAAGAGGATACTCATGACCGGCAGGATATTGGGGGCCGTAGCTTCGGGCTGTGCGGTCATATTCCTGATCAACCGTAATTTTGTAATATATGACTATAACAACTACAGCAGCATCTTTCCCCTTGCGGGACTTATGGATTTCTTTGCTCTGTTTGTATGCCTCTACGGTGTCTTTTCCAGGAATGGAAAGGCAAAGCACAGACTGATGGCCACACTGGCCGCATATTCGCTCCTTATCTCCGCGATAGGGGGAAATAACGGGGAGCTGTATTCCTACAACAACATGTTTGTATGGTTTCCATTCCTGGTGATGGTGATGCTGGAATTTCTGAAGTATCACAACATTCCCTGGGTTTACGGCTTAAAATGCGTTATGACGGGAGTTATCCTGTTCTTCCTGTACCAGTCCACGCTGTTTGGATTTAATTTTGCCTTTACCGAGGGACAGGACGGTGCCGGGGAGCCCAGAGAATACAGTATCGTCAACAACAGGTCTCTGGCGCATATCAGAATGGGATATGACAAAGCCTGCAGCCTGCAGAACATATCTGCTTTTGTCGAAGATAATAACCTTGCGGAAAAAGAACTGATAACCTTCGGCTATATCCCAAGTATGCATTTTTATCTTCAGATGGAACCCGCATTCAATCCTTGGCCGGATCTGGACAGCTATACCGTGGAGAAGATGTCGGGGAATCTCAGTGAGATTGCCCGGATGATCGAGGACTCCGAGTCCGGAGCGGAGGTCGGCAAATACTACGAAAAACCGGTTGTTATTATATGCGTTGATACAAATGCAGGATACAGCCGGAATGATAAGAAGTGGGATTTGATATACAGTTTCATTGAGAAAGAAAACTATAAGCTGGTTTATTCCGATCAGTATTTTGAACTATATGAATAGAAAAACATTTTGGTAACATATGTATTTTAATGGGTGATAAAATGGAAGAATCCCGTAATTCAGCCAAAAATAACACACGTAACTACGGCCTGGACCTCCTGAGATGCGTGGCAATGATGATGGTCGTTGTGCTGCATTTCCTTGATAAGGGAGGGCAGCTTAAGGACTTTACTTATACCGGTGCATTTACCGCCAAGGATGTGGTTGCATGGATCTTGGAGGCGTTTTGCATTGTGGCGGTTAATCTCTACATGCTCCTTAGCGGATATCTTCTGTGTGAGTCGAGATTCAAGCTGAGTAACCTGCTTCTTCTGGTCGCCAGAGTATGGCTTTATTCGGTGATCGTAGGATTTGCGGGGATAGCCCTTGGGACGGCCACGGAGCCCGTTGACACATATTACAGGCTGAGACTTCTTTTGCCTGTTTCTATGGCCACTTACTGGTTTATGACGGCATATGTATTCTTTTATCTGTTGGTTCCCGTGCTTGGTATCGCTGCACGTGCCATGGACAAAAATCAGCTCAGGGTAGTCATTGCCGGACTGATCTTTTTCCACTGCATTCTCAAGAGCGTGGTACCTGCCACTCTTTCCGCCGATGTGGGAGGAATGGATGCCATGTGGTATATCATTCTTTTCTTCGTAGCGGTTTACATCAGGAAGTACGTTAAGAAGGTGGAACTTCCCTGGGTGGGATATATCGCTACGGCACTTCTGGTGTTCGGCGAGGCATATGCCCTGAGACATGTATTCCTTAAGACGGGCAGTTTATCATACATTGTTAAGATAAGTTATGCCTATAATCATATCTTTGTACTTGCATCTTCCGTCTTCTTATTCATCGCATTTTTGCAGCTTAAGGTACCTGAAAAGAGCGGCAGGATATTTGCATTCTTAGGAAAATATTCCCTGGGAGTATACCTGCTTCACGAGAATCTTTCAGTCAGATATGCATGGGAAAAACTCTTCGGATGCGATAAAATCACAACTGTTACTGGATTGATCGTTTCTACGGTTTTTGCCGCAGTTGCGGTTTTTGTAGCAGGTGTTATTACAGATTATATCGGTCGCTCGGTTGCGTCCCGTTTGCTTAAAGCTCTGGGTAAGGCACCCGGATTTTCGAAAGTGGGAGCGGCTGTGAAAAAGGCTGATTCCTACTTTTTACAGGATAAAATAACTACAGCTACCGATGGAAAATGATATGGCTGATGATATTATCAAAGATGAGATCGGCATATCTGTCAGAGGGCTTGTTGAGTTTATCTTAAGAAGCGGTGACATTGACAATACCGGTGCGGGCCCCGCCGGTACCGACGTGATGCTTCAGGGCAGCCGGATTCACCGCAAGATTCAAAATTCCAGGGGAGTAGGCTATGAAGCCGAAGTCCCTCTTAAGGTCCGCATCCCCTATGAAAAATATGATATTTTGATCGAAGGCCGTGCGGACGGCATCTTTACGGACCCCCAAAATGGCGAGGTCACTGTCGAAGAGATCAAGGGAACTTACAGGAAAATAGATAAAATGAAAGAGCCTGTGCCGGTTCATCTGGCCCAGGCCAAATGCTATGCCTATATGTACCTGAATACGGTGCCGGAAGGAGAGGAGCTTTCTTTTGCGGGAATTAAAATGACTTATGTCAACATGGACGATGACTCCGTAAGAAGTTTTGACTCCTCATATTCAAGGGCCGAGCTGGATGAGTGGTTCACGGATCTGGTGTCCAAGTACCGCAAATGGGCGGATCTTAGGATCGAATGGAATGAAAAGAGGACCGCATCCATCAGGGGAGTGAACTTCCCCTTCGAATACCGAGCCGGCCAGAAAAACCTTGCTGTCAGCGTCTATCAGACCATTCTGGAGAAGAAAAAGCTCTATCTCGAGGCTCCCACGGGCTGTGGCAAGACCCTTTCGGTGCTTTTCCCTTCCGTTAAGGCTGTCGGTGAGAAGAAAGCGGACAGGATCTTTTACCTTACGGCCAAGACCATTACCAGAACGGCACCCGAGGAAGCCTTCGATATCATGAGAGGGCAGGGGCTTAAGTTCAAAACGGTGACCCTGACTGCCAAGGAAAAGATCTGTTTTCTGGAGAAGACTGACTGCAATCCCATAGGCTGCATGTATGCGAAGGGCCATTTTGACAGGATAAATGACGCTTTGTATGCTCTGGTATCCGAAAACGAGAGCCTTTCCAGGGAAAAGATCCTGGAATATGCCGCAAAATACAAGGTTTGCCCCTTTGAGCTGTCTCTGGATGCTTCTCTTTTTGCGGACGGCGTTATAGGCGATTACAATTACCTCTTCGATCCCCACGTAAGGCTCAAGAGGTTTTTCGAGAGCGGATCTTCGGAGCAGTACCTGTTTCTGGTGGACGAAGCCCATAATCTTCCATCCAGGGCAAGATCAATGTACTCGGCATCCGTCTGCGATAAGGACTTAAAAGAGCTGAAAAATATGATAAAAGCCTCTCTCGGAGGTCAGACTAAGAGTGTTTTCCTCGTAAAAGAATACGCTGGAAAGATCTCATCCCGTGCCCAGAGCGTTATCAGAGAGCTGCGGAAGGTAAAGGAAGCCTATGGAACGGATACCGTGATCGCAGGCTTTGAAGAGGACTGGTATAAGTACGAAACAGGCATCGAAGACCTGATAAAGAGCATGGAGAGGCTTCATTCAACTCTTTCCGACTATATGGAGGAGCGGGAGAAACCGGGAGATATCCAGTGGGCGCTGAGGGACAAGATCCTGGAGATTTATTTCGGGATCTCGGATTTCCTTACGGTTTTCGAAGATATGGGCAATGATTACGTCATTTATGATACCGATTCTCCGGAAGATGGCTTCAGGGTACTGCTTTATTGCACGGATCCGAGGCGTAAGATAGGCGAATGCCTCGGCCTGGGGAGGGCTTCCGTGCTGTTTTCCGCCACGATGCTGCCCGTGCAGTACTATAAGGGGCTTTTGGGCGGACAGCCGGAAGATTATGAAGTCTATGCGGAATCCGTATTTGATCCCGATAAAAGGGGAGTTTTTATAGCTTCCGACGTAACTACCAGGTACAGGGACAGGTCGGAGGATGAATTTTTCAGGACGGCGGACCATATTTCCAGGATAATAAGGCCGAAAAAGGGCAATTATATGGTCTTTTTCCCGTCTTATTCATATATGAGAAAGGTGGCTCAGCTCTATAACGAGGCATTTGTGCTTCCCAGAGATACGCTTATCGCACAGGATGAGAGTATGACTGAAGAGGATAAAGAGGAATTTCTGGGATTATTTGAAAATAAAACCTCCGAATCCGGTTCTCTCATAGCATTCTGCGTTATGGGAGGCATTTTCTCCGAGGGTATAGATCTGAAGGGCGATTCGCTTATCGGTGTAATATGTGTCGGCCCCGGGATCCCGGGAGTTGATCTGGAGCATGACATACTCAGGGAGTATTTCGACGGATACGATCATATGGGCTACGAATATGCCTATATGTACCCGGGAATGAACAAGGTTCTTCAGGCAGCCGGAAGAGTGATCCGCACGGAAGAAGATACAGGTATCGTAGTACTTCTGGATAAACGATTCCTGAGTTCTTCCTACAAAAGACTTTTCCCCAGAGAGTGGACCAATGTCAAAATCACCGATCTGGAACATATAAGATCGGATATAACCGATTTTTGGAACAGTTTATAAGCTGTTTCTTACTCTTTTTTTCAACATGGACTTAGCTTCCTCTCAATGTTTCACATATTTCCCCATTTTGTTTCACATCAGCCAAATACACGTAAAGCCGCACCCTGTCCGGGGTTAGCGGCTTTTTTTATGCTTATGACGACAGTGACGTTATGTGACAGATGCGTCAAATTTTAGTCTGCGGAAGGATGACATTTGGTTGCTTAAGTTGATTTTAGTTAACATAAAGTCGGATTATATATGTTATTTAGGGGATACGGAATATGGCTGCATAAAAATTTATGTTTCCTGAAAATGATTTTATTACATTCATAATTTTACAATCTGACACAAAATCCGCCTGAAAAATGACGTCAGGATCCGGTGTGGATAAGTTGGTGGATTCTGTGGATATTAACCACAAATACCGCATATGACATATGGATGTGACAGTATGTATAATTCACATGACGTCATATTACGACCGGTATTTTGCAAGATTGATTTCGCAACATCTGAAATCGATTATTTTGAATCAAAAATACGTTTGGGACTTATGGAAACCACTGAAATCAGCATTTATGCGGTTAACATAAATTTTGCAAGAATAGTTTCCGAAAAATGAGCCTTTCAGAAACAATTTTATATATTTTATTATAAAACCTGATGAATCCCAGAGAATATGAGAGGGGAAATTGTGTCAAAATTCAAAGCCAAAAACACGAAAAAATAGCCCGGGAACCATCCCAGGCTATTTATATCACAAAACGTTATATAGAAATAACAAAATGTTATAATAAAATAACAAAAAGTGCTGAATATTTAACTTTTAAAGCCTGCAGGGTTCGCCTTGGACTGAAATCTTACCTGTCAGTGCTCGCATTTAAGGAATTTAACACTGTAAGGCTCCATTTTAGTGCCTCCGCCGAAGTCAAAATCCTTGCCTGTGATGAGATCCACGGCTTTACCGCAGCCGGCATCAAAGTGAGCGGTATATTCGTTCTCGTCAATGTTTATGGCTACCAGAACTCTTTCATGTTCGGAGCATCTCTGGAAGATGCACTGTCTGTTTGTGAGTACCAGCGATCTGAAATCTCCGTAATTTAACGCCTCTGACCCTTTTTTAGCCTCAGCCATGGCCTTAATTGTATCCGTCAGTTCGTTCCACTGAGGGGCGTCAAAGCATTTTCTGAGCGCAGGATCCCCCTCTTCCTTGCGGGCTTTTTCACCCCATTCGCTGCCGTAATAGATCATGGGAATTCCGGGCATTCCGAAGATGAAACCGTACATCAGGGGCAGGTGGTGTTCGTTATTTACAATGCTTGCCGCTCTGGTCACATCGTGATTGTCCACGAATGACCACAGATGTCTTCCTTTGTAGAGAGTCCAGTTCTCCGGTCCGAACTGCCTGAGGAGCGAATGAACGATCTCGAAGCAGTTGTAGCTGTTCATACTGGAGAAAATGCCTTTGTAGCATTCATAATTTGTGGCACAATCCAGGCCTGCGTTCAGCCATTTATTGTAATCCCCGTGAAGAAGCTCACCGCCCAGGAAAAAGTCCTGTTTTTGCGAATTTACATGCTCTCTGAGTCTTCTGATGAATTCCTCGGGGAGACAGTAGGCCACATCCAGTCTCAGCCCGTCGATATCATAATCCCTGATCCAGCCGGAAACCGCATCCATCAGGTGATCTACCACGTCCGGGTTCCAAAGGTTAAGCTTAACAAGGTCGTAATTGCCTTCCCAGCCCTCGTACCACAATCCGTCGTTATAATCGGAATTACCGTCGAAAGCGATGCGGGCAAACCAGGAGACGTAGGGCGAGCTCTCTCTTTTCTCCAGGACATCCTTAAAAGCCCAAAATCCGCGGCCTACGTGATTAAATACGCCGTCCAGGACCACTTTTATGCCCTCTTCGTGGAGTGCTCTGCAGACATTCGCAAAATCCTCGTTGGTGCCCAGTCTTGTGTCTATTTTGTTGTAATCTCGGGTGTTGTATCCGTGAGTGTCGGATTCGAATACGGGTGAAAAATAAACCGCTGTGATCCCCAGTTTCTTCATATGGGGAATCCACTCTTTGACCTTGAGGATACGGCTTACGGCAACCCCGTCGTTTTCAAAGGGTGCCCCGCAGAATCCCAGGGGATAGATCTGGTAAAAAACACTGTCAAAAGCCCACATAAGCATGTCTCCTTTTCGTGTATTTTTCCCTATTATACCATGTGAAACAGGGGGACGGTTCCGCCGTTTCATCTGAAACCTTTATCTGCGAGGCATGAGTAGAAAACAGAGAGCCTGTTCATACCTCGCAATACAGGACCCCCCTGAAACGCCGTAACCGCCCCTGTTTCCCTTGACAAAAAAGCTGTCATCACATATCATTAACGAAATTGTAGCGATGAGCTGCATGCATATTATATGGCTGTGACGAAGAGGAGTATGTGATAACCGCCCGACAGAGAAGGAAGCATTACAGGCTGAGAGCTTCCCCGAGCAGGATCCCAGAAGGTAGCTTCCGAGCCGGATGGTGAAGGCTTTTACCTATAAGAAGCTGTGTAGTCATCCCGTCAATCCACGAAACGGTGTAATGAGGCAGAAACGGCAATTGCGAGAACGTCCGGTTTCTGTGAACAAAGGTGGTACCGCGTATTTTACGCCCTTTGCATTCCTGTAAGGAGTGCAAGGGGCTTTTTTAGTACATGCCTGCATTCCTTGGAGACGCGAAAGGAGAAAAATTATGGCTAGAGAACTCGCAAAAACCTACGATCCCAAAGGAATAGAGGATCGCCTGTATCAGAAATGGCTGGAAAAGAAGTATTTTCACGCTGAAGTGGATCATTCCAAGACCCCCTTCACTATCGTGATCCCGCCTCCGAATATCACCGGACAGCTTCATATGGGCCACGCCCTCGACAATACCATGCAGGACATTCTCATCCGTTGGAAGAGAATGCAGGGCTACAATGCCCTCTGGCAGCCCGGAACCGACCATGCATCCATCGCTACCGAAGTCAAGATCATCGAGACCCTTAAAGAGCAGGGCATCGACAAGCATGACCTTGGCCGTGAAGGCTTCCTCGAGAAGGCATGGGACTGGAAAAAAGAGTACGGCGGAAGGATCATCAGCCAGCTTAAGAAGCTCGGTTCCTCATGTGACTGGGACAGAGAGCGCTTTACCATGGACGAAGGCTGCAACAAGGCAGTTACCGAAGTCTTCGTAAAGATGCATGAAAAAGGCTATATCTATAAGGGAAAGAGGATCATCAACTGGTGTCCCGTATGTAATACCTCCATTTCAGATGCCGAGGTTGAGTACGAGGAGCAGGCAGGACATTTCTGGCACATCAAGTATCCCATCATGGACGAGAACGGTGAGCCCTCCAAGACCGAGTTCCTGGAGTTTGCTACCACCAGACCTGAGACCATGCTCGGTGATACCGCGGTTGCCATCAATCCCGAGGATGAAAGATATACACACCTTAAGGGCAAGAGCGTATGGCTTCCCATCGTTAACAAGGCTATCCCCATCGTTGAGGATTCTTACGTTGACATGGAGTTCGGTACCGGTGTAGTTAAGATCACCCCTGCTCACGACCCTAACGACTTTGAGGTAGGAAAGCGCCATAACCTTCCCGTCATCAATATCATGAACGATAATGCCACCATCAATGAAAACGGCGGCAAATATCAGGGAATGGACAGATACGAGTGCAGAAAGGCCATCGTTAAGGAACTTGATGAGCTCGGACTTCTCGTAAGGATCGAAGATTACAGCCATAACGTAGGCACTCACGACAGATGTAAAGCTACCATCGAGCCCCTTGTTAAAGAGCAGTGGTTCGTTAAGATGGATGAGCTTATTAAGCCTGCCGTTAAGGCTATTAAGGAAGGCGAGATTAAGCTTATCCCTCAGGACAGAATGGAGAAGGTTTATTTTAACTGGACCGACAATATCCGTGACTGGTGTATCTCCAGACAGCTCTGGTGGGGACACAGAATTCCCGCTTATTACTGCGACGAGTGCGGCGAGACCGTAGTCGCCAAGTCCATGCCCGAGAAGTGTCCCAAGTGCGGATGCACTCATTTCACCCAGGATCCCGATACCCTCGATACCTGGTTCTCATCGGCACTTTGGCCCTTTGAGACTCTCGGATGGCCCGAGCAGACCGATGACCTTAAGTATTTCTATCCTACAGACGTCCTTGTAACCGGATACGACATCATTTTCTTCTGGGTTATCAGAATGATCTTCTCCGGATACGAGCAGATGGGAGAAAAGCCTTTCAAGACCGTTCTTTTCCACGGACTTGTAAGAGATTCCCAGGGCCGTAAGATGAGTAAGTCCCTCGGAAACGGTATCGATCCCCTTGAAGTGATCGATCAGTACGGTGCGGATGCACTTAGACTTACGCTTATTACAGGTAACGCTCCCGGAAACGACATGCGTTTCTACTATGAGCGTGTTGAAAACAGCAGAAACTTCGCCAATAAGATCTGGAACGCTTCAAGATTCATTATGATGAATGCGGATCAGTTTGCGGAAAAGACAGGAAAAACCATTACAAAGCCCGAAACCGGAGACCTTCTTCCCGTAGATAAGTGGATCCTTTCCAGACTCAACACAGTTGTCCGCGATATGACCGACAATATGGACCGTTTCGAGCTGGGAATCGCCGTTCAGAAGGTTTACGACTTCCTGTGGGAAGAGTTCTGTGACTGGTACATTGAGATGGTTAAGCCCAGACTCTATGCTACCGACGATGTAAAGGGTCAGAATGCCGCACTTTGGACACTTAAGACCGTTCTTATCGACGCACTTAAGCTCCTTCACCCTTACATGCCTTTCATTACCGAAGAAATCTTCTGCAACATTCAGGATGAAGAAGAGTCCATTATGATCAGCTCATGGCCTAAGTACACCGAGGAAAGAGCCTTCGAGACAGAAGAAAGGGCGATCGAGATCATAAAGAGCGCCGTAAAAGGCATAAGAAACGTCCGCTCGGAGATGAACGTAGCTCCTTCAAGAAAGGCCGAGGTATTCGTGGTTTCCGATGATAAGGGAATCCTTGACGTATTCGAAGAAGGAAAGCTTTTCTTCGCATCTCTTGCCTATGCATCGGAGGTTAAGACTCAGGCTGACAAGGCAGGTATCGCAGATGACGCTGTTTCCGTAGTTATCCCCGGTGCTACCCTCTATATTCCTTTTGCCGAGCTTGTTGATATCTCTGCTGAGATCGAGCGTCTGCAAAAAGAGAAAAAGCGCCTTGAAGGCGAGCTTAAGAGATCCGAGAGCATGCTCACCAATGAGAAGTTCCTCTCCAAGGCTCCTCAGGCCAAGATTGACGAAGAGAAGGCTAAGCAGGAGAACTACCGTCAGATGATGGCACAGGTCGAGGAAAGACTTGCAACCTTATCTTAAGGTTTATTTAATTTGATTTTATCCCCGCTATATTTTATATTTGTTTTGTGTGTTCGGGTTTCCGTCGGAATGCGGAAACCCGGCATATAAGATACAGGGGTTAATCGGAAAGTTTTATATGATCGAATTTGAAGAAGAACTTAAAAAATTTTATCCCAGTATGGAAGTAGGACAGCTTGAAGAGACCGTAAACGGCGCGGATCTTACCGATGCCGTAGATCTCTATGTTAAGATGGGCAAAGACAATGTCCAGAATATGCAGCAGCAGGTCCAGCCTGTCAGGGATATGAGGCCCGGCAGACGTTATTGATCGGAAAGCAATTATTTAAGCCCTATGAAATGTTATAACTGTGGCGTAGAGCTTTCTGAAGTGTCTTTTTGCACCAATTGTAAGAGGGACATGTCCCTGTACAAAAAGATAGTCTATATGTCGAACAGACTCTATAACGACGGCCTTGAAAAGGCGGGAGTTAGGGATCTGACCGGTGCTGTAAAGAGCCTCAGACAGAGCTTACGTCTGAACAAAGAGAATATTGACGCACGCAACCTCCTCGGACTTATCTATTTTGAGATGGGTGAGACCGCGGAAGCTCTCAGCGAATGGGTTATCAGTTCCAATTTCAGAGACGCTGAGAATATGGCGAGTGAATACATCGGCATGATTCAGGAGAATCATACCGAATTTGACGTGCTCAGAAGGTCCGCCAAGGACTATAACAGTGCTCTTGATATGTGCCTTCAGGGCAATAAGGACCTTGCGACCATCCGCCTGAAGAAGATCGTAACGGCCAACAGCCGCTACATTAAGGCGCGCCAGCTCCTTACCCTTCTGTACATGGATGCGAAGGATTATGACAAGGCCGAGAGGGAGATAAGCCACTGCCTTTCCATAGACAGGACCAACACCCTGAGCCTCAGATACCTTCAGATGATCCAGAACATGACGGATCCCGCGGATTCCGACAGAAAGAGCATCTTTAAGAATGATGATGAGCCCGTCAGGAAGATCGTGGACAATGAGCTGATAATCCAGCCCGCCAACGTCCGCGACCCCAAAAACGGCAGCATGGGCACCATCTTTAACATCCTGATCGGACTGATCCTCGGTCTGGCTGTCATGTATTTCCTTGTACTTCCCACCAGGATCACCGCTGTAAGGGATGAGGTAAAAGAAAACATCGCCCAGCTGGAGACCAATCTGGATAAGAAAAACGCCGACTACGACGCCCTTATGCAGGATCTTAACGAAGTAAATGCCGAGAGGATCCGCCTGGAGGAGACTCTTTCGGAATATACCGGTGAAGCCGGAACCCTTGCCGACATCGACAAACTCATCGACACCGCAGAAAAGTATGTAGCGGGCGGGGATATGTTTGAGATCGGTGACGAACTTTGGAACATCAGCAGGGACGTAAATCCCGGTTCCATGTCCGAGAGCTGTTCCGCTCTTTACGATGCCCTTATGGCTGCGGTAAGCCCTCAGATAGCTACTTCCATCAGAAATGAAGCATTCGGCTATTATTACAAGAATGACTTCGAAAATGCTTCGGTCCTTCTCGAAAAAGCGTACTTTTTTAACGAAGAGGACTCCGAGGCAATCTATTTTGCGGCAGTTTCGTATCGGAATGCGGGCGATAAGATCAAGGCCAAGGCTTTGTTCCAGTATGTCGTTGATACCTATCCCGGTACGTATATTGAATCTCAGAGCACCGAAGCTCTGAAAGAACTTGAAAGTGAGAACGGATGAATTTAAAAGATTACGATGACATCGAGCTCTATGACGACGAAGAGTATATAGACGAGCCCGAACCCGCTCCCGCGAGGAAAAAGGGCAAAAAGAAAGGCTACGGCGGATTTATCGTAGTGATAGTCCTTCTGTCTGTAGCTGTTCTGGCGGCAATAGGCGCTGCCATTTACCTCCTTCTTTTTACGAAATTTGACCAGAATGCGGTCGATAAGCCCATTTACACCCAGGCTCAGCTGGATCAGGAACTCCTTGCCGTAACAATGGCGGCAGACCAGAGAGTGTCAGAAGCTTTTGACAACGGGGTTGAAGAGGGCAGAAGAAGTACCCTTACCCAGCTCATGGAAAACCTTGTTGCTACGGGTTCAAGCATCACCAGTTTAAGACCTTTCTATCCGGATAAGGTCATTGTTGTAAGCCAGGGAACCTTTAATTTCGTTGATATCAACACGGATCTTAAGCTTACTTCTCTTGATGCGAATAATTTCCAGACCGACATCGACGGTGTAATGACCTATGTTGAGAACGGCGAGGTAACGTCCTATAAGGGAATCGACGTATCCTCTTATCAGGGCGATATCGATTGGGAGACCGTTAGAGCATCCGGAGTGGATTTTGCGATCATCAGAAGCACCCTTCGCGGATACGGTACCGGAAAACTGGTAGAAGACGAGAAGTTTGCGGAAAATATAACAGGCGCTATGAATGCCGGCATCCACGTGGGAGCCTATGTTTTCTCACAGGCAATCACCGAGGAAGAGGTCATTGAGGAAGCACAGTCGGCCATAGATGCCCTTTCGTCTTATGCAACCGGAGTTCCCATCATCATTGACGTAGAGAGGATCTCGGGCGGCGAAGGAAGAATGGATGATCTTACCGCAGCAGAGAGAACCGACCTTATCGTAAAGTTCTGTCAGGTGGTTTCGGATGCGGGATATCTCCCTTACATCTATTACAATACCGAGATGAGTATCATGTACGTGGATCTTACCAGACTTGAGGATTATCCCAAGTGGTATGCTTCATACTCGTCCGATTTCTTCTATCCCTATGAGATAGACATGCTTCAGTACTCGGCAACAGGAAGAGTACCCGGAATCGGCGGTGACGTCGATATGGATCTGTGCTTTAAGCCTTTCTGGTAAAGGCTGAAATATAGCGCCTTACGGGCGCTAAAGAGGAGAATGAAAAAATGTTAAAACAGGTATCAATCTATGCCGAGAACAAGAAAGGCACCATGGAACACATAACAGGTGTTCTTGCTGCCGGAAACATCAATATTCTCGGATCCGTAACCAATGACAGCGCCGAGTTCGGCATTATCAGAATGGTCACCACAGACCCCGAGAAGGCTGTTGAAGTCCTCGAAAAAGAAGGCTATTATTGCCGCCTTACTCCCGTTCTTGCGGTCGAGGTAACCGATGAAGTAGGTAACCTGAACAAGCTTCTTAAAGCTCTTGATGAGAGCAATATCAACGTTGATTACCTGTATCTTTCATTTAACAGAGAATCCGGAAGACCCATCATGGTATTCCACTGCGACGGCCCTTACGAAGTCGAGAGCTGTCTCATCGGCAAGGGATTCGTAATGACGGAGAGCCTGTAATGAGAACAATGGAATTCAAGATGGAGCGCCAGGGGAAACTTTCCGAAGGCCAGAAGGTATATGTCTGGGAGGGTGAACTTCCCAGCAACTACTATTACACCATAGGAATTCCCGAAGATATGTCCCTTGCCATGAGTCCCAACATTCCCTTCAGAAAAAGACTCCTGTCCAAGGAAGGCACGGTTCAGTCGATTATTGAGAATGAAAGAGGATTTTACGTAACGGCTGTTTTCGATGAAGATGAGCCCCAGTAGCCCATCAGAAAGGATAACACATGAAATATATTTCCACAGATAAAGCTCCCGCAGCCATCGGCCCTTACTCACAGGGTATCGTAACCGGAGGTCTCTTTTTCGCATCGGGACAGATCGCGCTTGATCCCGCAACCGGCAATGTAAAGGGAGAGACCATAGCTGAGCAGACCGAGACCGTATGCACCAATATCGGTGAGCTCCTTAAGGCGGCAGGAACAACCTACGACAAGGTGGTCAAAACAACCTGCTTCCTTGCGGATATAGCAGATTTCGGAGCATTCAACGAAGTTTATGCAAAATATTTTACCGGAAAGCCCGCAAGAAGCTGCGTAGCGGTAAAGGATCTCCCCAAGGGAGTCCTTTGCGAGATAGAGATCATTGCTGAGGTGTAAACTCGATCCCTTTGGATGATAAGAATTTTACGAAAGCCTTGTCCCAGATCTGTTCTTCGGACTTATCAAGGACAAAAGAGTCGTAAGAAGTACCTGTCATGATAGTGACGGCACCGTTTTCAAAACGAATATTGATAACAAAAGCCCTGAGAGCGTCCGAATGCCCCTCAGGGCTTTCTTTTGCCATTAGGGCGGACATATTGGCGTTATCGAGGGAGAGAGTCATCCTGAAGGAAACAGGGGCGTTCTTGCCCTTGATGAGTTCAAACAGCCTTGGGCGCATTTCCGACCAGGCGATGAACTCCTCCGTAAGGTTCTCCCGTTCTTCGGAAGGGTAGAAGTCCGGACGAAGCCTTCCGTTTATATTATATGTTACAGATGTTATTAAACTAGCTTCCTGCATCCGGAAAACATCGAAAACATCGGATACAAGAAGCTTAGCCATGAAGTCTTTGGGATTGTCTGCAGTTATTAATATCAAGTGTTACTTTCTCCGGTATATTTTTTGATCTCATCTTTGGACTGGCGAGCCACATGGAATTTCTTGCCGCCTTCCATGATGACAGTGCTCAGAGGACCCCAACCCTGAATGCGTTTTGCATTAACAAGGACCATGGGAGTTGCGAATATGAATTCGGGGTGTCTTGTTCCGAGAGATCTTTTAAAGAGCCAGAGAGGCTCGTGGCTTGTGAGTTCCTCACCTGTTGTTAAAATAACATGCGTTTTATCGTTCTTTTCACGGGCATAGATAATGTCATCCACGTTGACGTAGACGGTTTCCATGACCTTTCTGAGCTCTATCTGATCCGGCATCTCGTTTTTGACTACTTTGGCCTTTTCAATCATGTCGTGAAGCTCCGCAACCTTGATTGGCTTATCGAGGAAGAGGGTATTCTCGGGAAGACCTTCGCTTTGCCTGTAGTCGATGGAGGATACGCACATGACAATGGGGGCATGTACTCCTTTTTCAAGAAGCTCGTTTGCTACCTTTACCGCATCCATACCTTCAGTGTTGCATATGTCTATGAATACGAGGTCGTATGCCTTGGGGTGGGCCAGCATTTTCTCGGGATTTCCGAATGAGT
>JAEEGK010003130.1_pt1 | contig 41415 bp, 17 predicted proteins | sample 8958771 | NCBI WGS metagenome assembly JAEEGK01 (sample SAMN16246547, study PRJNA631951) | gut metagenome | biome: gut microbiome; feature: rumen; material: SC-attached | host: Bos | place: Iran: Karaj | collected 2018-10
TGGGTTCGGCATACCATACCTGCTCCGTATAGGGGCGGTTGGTAAATGTCTCTGAGGTCACCAGAGCCGAATCGGTTCCCTTGGCAGATGTCACATGGTGTACATAGGCCATAAACAGGTCTTTGCCGGGATAGTATCCGGGCTTGAAGCAAATGGCACAACCATTGATGTTGGGGTTGCTCTCTACTAGATCGCGGCTGTAGGCGTACATACGGTCGGGTTGGTCGAGATGCTCAAGCAGATCATTGTACATACGGCCTGTCGCCTGCTCAACACTCAGCAGGATATTGTCAATATTCTGAACGGTTCCCTCCAAAGTCAGTTCAGCATTGCGCATGGCTTCCTCTCGCAGCGCCTTGTGCGAGAAATAGGCCAAGATTCCCAACGTGATAGTCAGCAACAGGAGGGTTTCACCTACAATCTGTATATTGAGCCTAATAGCTTTTTGCATATATATGCAAATATACATGTTTTTTGAATGGTTATTCTTTTGCCTATGATAAATTAATAGAAATTAACAAAACGAATAGGGTTTCTATTCCGTTATTTCAGAATTAAATGAAAATCCCCTGACTGTTGAGAAGTCAGGGGAATAATTATGTTTGTGTGATAAAGTGCTTACTAGCGGACTTCCCAAATGTCGTTGGTCTCGAGAAGCTCTGCGAAGTTGTGATACTTCTTCTGAGCAGAAACCTCAGCCAGCTGAGCGTGGACGGCATCGTTGTAAGTGGGAGCCTCTACGTCGCGAATCACGCCGAGAGCTATGGGGAAACCATCCTCTGGGGTCATCATGGCGAGCTTCAGCTGCAGGGTGTTGTCCTCGCAATGGGCATCGTGAACGAGTACGTCGTCGAGGGTGTAGCCATCCTTGCCGATCTCTACCACCTTCAGGCCGAAGCCTTGCTGTACAAGTCCGAACTCATTGTTCTCGCCAAAAACGAGTTTTTCACCATGCTTGACGTAGATTGCGTTCTTCTTACGGCCTTCGTTGTTGTAGACGATGTCGTGGCAGTGGTCGTTGAAGATGACACAGTTCTGAAGCACCTCGGTGACGCTGGCACCCTTGTGCTGGTAGGCTGCTTTCAGTACTTCGACCGTTCCTTTGGCATCGGTAGCAACACAACGGGCAAAGAAATGTCCGCGGGCACCGAAACAGAGCTCTGCGGGACGGAATGGATCCTCAACCGTACCGTAAGGGCTCGACTTGGAAACGAAGCCACGGGGTGAGGTGGGCGAGTACTGACCCTTGGTCAAGCCGTAAATGCGGTTATTTAAGAGAATCATGTTCAGGTCGATGTTACGACGGTTGGCATGGATGAAATGGTTACCGCCAATAGCCAGTCCGTCGCCGTCGCCAGATACTTGCCATACGGTAAGGTTGGGATTAGCCACCTTGGCACCTGTAGCAATGGCAGCAGCACGTCCGTGGATGGTGTTCATACCATAGGTTGCCATATAGTGGGGTAAACGGCTCGAACAGCCGATACCAGAGATGACTGCTACATTCTCAGGGGCTACGCCAATCTCGGCCATAGCCTTATGGAGTGAAGCCAGGAAGAAGTGGTCGCCACAACCTGGGCACCAACGAGGCTGGCCTTTCTTGAAATCTTGTGCTGTATAACTCATAACGGTTTATTTCTTTAAAATGTCCTCGAATGCGTTAACTAACTCTTCTACAACGAAGGGCTGACCCTTGACCTGGTTGAACTGGAAGGGAACGAAGTTATCAACCTTCATACGAAGGTAGGCTGCGAGCTGACCCATGTTCTGTTCGGCCACAACCACCTTCTTATACTTCTTCAGCACCTCAGCGGTATTCTTGGGCAGCGGGTTCAGATACTTGAAGTGTGTCTGAGCCACCTTGTAGCCCTTCTGGCGGAGCTCATCCATAGCTGAGCGCAGATGGCCGTAGGTAGAACCGAAGCCCACAATCAGCAAGTCAGCATCAGCGTCGCCATCAACCTCGAGGTCGGGCACCTGGATATTGGCAATCTTTTGTTGGCGCAGACGTGTCATCAAGTCGTGGTTCTCAGGATTCGTAGAGATTGCACCTGTGTTCGAGTCCTTTTCTAGTCCGCCGAGGATATGAGCAAAGCCCTCACGACCAGGTACAGCCCAGTAGCGGGTGCCGTTCTCGGCACGCATATACGGTGTCCACTTACCCTTCAGTTCCTCAGGAACGTATGGCGGATTAATAGGATCGAGTTTTGCCATCTCAGGCAGCTTGAAGGCACCGGAACCGTTGGCCACGAAAGCATCGGTGAGCAGTACGACAGGTGTCATGTGCTCGAGTGCGATCTTACAAGCCTGATAAGCGGCATCGAAGCAGTCGGTGGGACTGGTAGCGGCCATCACAGGCATGGGGCTCTCACCGTTACGGCCGAAGAGTGCCTGCAGCAGGTCGGTTTGCTCTGACTTTGTAGGAAGACCTGTGGCGGGACCGCCACGCTGTACATCGAGCACCACGAGGGGCAACTCCATAATGACAGCAAGATTCATGGCCTCAGATTTCAGACAGATGCCAGGGCCGGAAGTAGAAGTGACACCCAGTGCACCGGCAAACGAAGCGCCAAGAGCTGAAGAGCATCCTGCGATCTCGTCTTCGCACTGTACGGTGATAACACCGCATGACTTATGTTTCGACAGCTCGTGGAGCACGTCGGTGGCGGGGGTGATTGGATAAGAACCGAGGTAGAGTTTCAGACCGGCCTTTTCGGCAGCGGCGATGAAACCATAAGCGGTAGCTTTATTACCGGTGATATCCATATAGCGTCCGGGCTCCTTTTCCTTAGACTCCACACGATAGACGTTGACGGTCGAAGAATGGGTGTTGTGGCCATAGTCATAACCTGCCTGAATCACCTTGATGTTAGCCTCGGCGATGGCGGGTTTCTTGGCGAACTTTTCTTTCAGGAAATTAGCCACGAGGTTCAGGTCGCGGTCAAAAAGCCAGCAGACGAGACCGAGAGCGAACATGTTGCGGCACTTCATCATGGCTTTCATGTCCATGCCGGAGTCAGCCAGACAATCCTTCACCATTGTGGTGAGTGGGCACTGGATGACGCGATCGGGGTCGATATTCATCTCACCGAGGTAATCCTCTGTCTGGAACTGAGCCTTCTCCAGATCCTTTGGACCGAAAGAGTCGGTATCGATGATGATGGTGGCACCCGGCTTGGCGTAGCGGTACTGTGTCTTGAGCGCAGCAGCGTTCATAGCCACCAGCACGTCGCACTTGTCGCCAGGGGTATAGACCTTACCGGCGCCGATGTGTACCTGGAAGCCAGACACACCAGTGAGCGAACCTTGCGGAGCGCGGATGTCAGCAGGATAGTCGGGGAATGTAGAGATGCCGTTACCAACGGTGGCACTAACCGTAGAGAAGATGTTTCCAGCGAGCTGCATACCGTCGCCAGAGTCACCTGAGAAGCGGACAACAACCTGATCCAACTCCTTCACTTCTAATTTTTCAGCCATATTTATAAGGTTTATTACTAACTTATCGCTTAAACGGCTGCAAAATTATTCATTTTTAACGGAATATCCAAAGGAAAACGCAAAAAAATGCATTTTTGTATAGATAGGTTAAAAAAAGTTGGGTAAAGTTTTGTATAATTCTAGAATTTTTATAATTTTGTGCCCAAATTCTAACTATACATCTAGCTTAAATGAAGATTTGGACCTTCTTGACGGTATTTCTGATTTGGATGGTATCAGTCCTTCCTGCTCAAACATGCTATGATATATTATCTTTCGGCGCCAAGGGTGATGGTGTGACAGATGATGCTATGGCCATACAAAAAGCCATTGACCGATGTTCGGCTGAAGGTGGCGGAATAGTGCTACTGCCAAGGAATCATGTGTTTCTGTCCGGCCCCATTGAACTGAAAAGCCAGGTAGAGCTTCATTTGGAGGCCACCGCAACGCTGAAAGCCAATCCTGACGAGGGGATTTACCGTTTGAGCGCCTTTGGCGAGAATCGTGGTGAGGGTATGCTGTGGCTCTGGGCGAAAGATGCCGAGAATATCAGTATCACGGGCAAAGGCACCATTCATGGCAATGGTATCGCTTTTATGGGTGCCGAATTAGGCGACTCATATGAACTGAAGCCCCTTGCTGACCAAACCTTCGATCCCCGTCCGCATGTGCTGACACTAACGAATGTCACAAATCTTACCATCCGTGATGTGACCATCAAGGAAGGGGCGTATTGGACTGTACATCTGATTGGTTGCAATGAGGCAGTCATCGATGGCATCAATCTATTGAACAACCTTAAAATCCGTAATGGCGACGGCATTGATTTAGACCACTCTAAGAATGTCCGTATCGCGAACTGTCATATCACTTCTGGCGACGATTGTATTTGTCTGAAAAATCGTCGTGAATTTGAACAGTATGGATCGTGCCACGATATTGTGGTAACCAACTGTGTGATGTCGAGCCGTTCGTGTGCTATCAAGATTGGTAGTGAGAATATGGACTCCATCTATAACGTAGTGTTTGACAACTGCATCATTACGGGTTCTAACCGTGGGCTCGGTATCCAGAATCGTGATGAAGGTACTGTGACGGATGTGGTGTTTTCGAATATCCAGCTCGACTGTCGGTTGTGGAGTGATGTGTGGTGGGGCAAGGCGGAGCCAATCTATGTGACGAGCTATCCCAGAGCCAACGGCAACCATAAGGATGCCAACTGGCGATTCCCCAAAGGGCAGATAGAAGGTCGTTGTGGTGAGGTGAGCCGCATCTATTTCAACAATATCACAGCTTTGAGTGAGAACGGTTGCTTCGTAGGTGGTGATGTGCCGGGCAAGGTAAAGGATATATTCTTTAATAATGTACGTGTGAAACTTGTTGGAAATACGGGAAATCTAGTGATGGACAAACGTCCGTGTAAAGATGAGGGCTTTATCAAAGTTAGTGCCGAAGAGTTACGGCGTATGAAAGTGCCCGTGATAACGGAGCATGCTGAGATAACAATAGAATAATTTTTATAAACATTTATACTAACAACTAATTAATTGATTTATGCAAAAGATTCTAAATCTGAAACAAGGGATGCAGAAGACCATGTTCTTCGCCTTCTTTTTGTTGTGCAGTACAGTGATGATGGCCCAGCAAAAGGTCTCAGGATCTGTGCTGGATGCAGCAGGTGAGCCTCTGATTGGCGTAAGTGTCTTAGAGGCGGGGACTAACAATGGTGTCGTGACCGATTTTGACGGAAATTTCACACTGACTGTCAAACAAGGTGCTAAACTGACATTCTCGTACATTGGTTACGTCTCTCAAACATTAGCAGCTGCCAATGATATGAAGGTAACCCTTGAGGAAGACAACAAAGTTCTGAATGAAGTGGTGGTTGTAGGTTATGGTACGATGCGTCGTAAGGATGTAACCTCATCAATTACCACCGTGAAGGCTGAAGACCTGAACAAAGGTGTTTTTGCCGATCCTGCTTCGATGTTGCAAGGTAAGGTGGCTGGTCTGACTGTCACCACCAATGGTGACCCCACAGGTGGTGGTTCTATCACCTTGCGTGGTGCCTCTTCACTTCGTACGGGTGGTGCTATGGAACCCTATTATGTAATTGATGGAATCCCTGGCGTGGATATCTCAATGGTGGCTCCTGATGATATTGAAAGCATCGATGTGCTTCGTGATGCTTCAGCTACGGCTATCTATGGTTCAAAGGCTGCAAATGGTGTGATTATAATCACCACCAAGAGTGGTAAAGAAGGAAAGACCAACGTTAGTTATAACGGTTATGTGGCTTTCGATAAAATCTCGAAGACATTAGATATGGCTTCAGCATCTCAGCTTCGTTCGTCTGGTCTGATAGGAACCGAGCAAGATGGCGGTGCTGATACCGACTGGCAAGATGAAGTGCTACGCACAGGTTTCAGCCACAATCACAATGTAAGCATCTCTGGTGGTAATACTAAGACCAAGTACATGGGTTCTCTAAACTACATGAACCGTGAGGGTGTTGTTAAAGGCACAGGCATGAATCGTGTAAATGCCCGTATGTTGCTTTCTACCATGCTTCTGAAGGATCGTTTGGAAGTGTCGGTAGGTATCAATGCCATGCAGGGTAAATATAAAGGTGTGCCTAGAGGCGATAATGGTACGAGTGTGCTCGATGCCATGAACTATTATTCTCCTACCAACCCTGTTCGCAATGCAGATGGTACTTGGTATGAGTCGTATATAGGATCTCAGAATTACAACCCTCTATCGATGATCAACGAAGATAATAACCAGAACGAATGGCGTCGTACCCAGTACATTGCCAAAGGTTCTCTGAAGATTATTGAGGGATTGATGTGGCATGCTAACTATTCATATGAGAGTAATCAGAATACCTATAGTTGGTACCAGACTCACCAGACTCAGATGGACAAGGGCTATGACGGTCGTGCTCATCGTGATACTTATATGCGTCACAACCAGACGTTCGAGACTTATGGTAACTATGATGCAACTTTCAACAAGGTTCACAAGCTTGGCCTGATGGCAGGTTACAGCTGGGAGGAGAGAGTTGACAATGACGGTTTCGGTGTTACGGTTAACAATTTCTATAATGATGAAACAGGTTTCTGGAATCTGCGTTATGCCAATAATATCAATGGTATTACAGACGTAACAGGTTCTTCAAAGACCAAGGTTCGTAATATTTCATTCTATGGACGTGTGAATTATTCGTTCAACAGTCGTTATATGCTGCAGGCCACCATCCGTCGTGATGGTTCATCGGTGTTCGGTAAGGATAACCGCTGGGGAACCTTCCCCTCTGCTTCTGCTGCTTGGAACATCACTGAGGAACAGTTCATGCAAAATCAGAATATTTTCGATCAGTTGAAACTTCGTGTAGGTTATGGTGTCAGCGGTAATGCTATGGGCTTTGGCGCATACGATGCTATTGTTACTTACGGACTGAATGGTAATTCATTTGAGTATATCCTGCCTGACGGAACTTCTAAGACCATGTATGGAATTTCTGCTAATAACAATGCCAATCCGGATCTGAAGTGGGAGCGTACGGCCATGTTGAACATTGGTCTTGATTTCGCTTTCCTCGGTGGACGTATCAATGGTAGCATTGAGTGGTATAGCAAGAAAACCAGCGACCTGATTTGGAACTATGCAGTTTCCACTAATATCTATCCTGTCAACTGGATTATGGCCAATGTGGGTAACATCACGAATACTGGTATTGAACTGAGTGTTAATGCAACTCCTGTTAAGACCAAAGATTTCCAGTGGCAGACAACAGTTAACCTGTCGCATAACAAGAATACTGTTGACAAACTCTCAAACTCAACCTATAGCGTGGATTATGTAGACTGGAGCGATCCGAATATCGGTGGCGTTGCCTCAAATGGTAATACCCAACGTATTATGGAGGGTGAGCCTCTTGGTACTTTCTGGACCTACCAGCATGCTGGTTATGATTCAAATGGAAACTCAGTCTTCTACGTTCATGACCTCGATGCTCACAAGGATGCTGATGGCAATGTTGAGGCCACGACCTATCAAAACGGTAACCAATGGGTAACTTCTACGCCGCTTTGGGGTGATAAGACCAATTGTGGCAATGCACAGCCGAAACTGGTCTATGGTTGGAATAATACACTGAGTTATAAGAACTGGAGTCTGACAGCCTTCTTCCAGGGTGTCCTTGGCAACAAGATCTTGAATGCTACTAAGGCTCACTACAGTTTCCAGGGCCATCTCTCTGGTGGTAAGAATGTGCTCGCTGAGGTTGTAGGCGATAAGCAGTGGCAGGCTGATGGCAATGCGCACATCCCGTCTGATAAGTATATTGAGAGCGGTAGCTATCTGCGTCTCTCTACTCTGACTTTGGGCTATACCTTTGATAAGCTCTTTGACTGGGCTCAGAGCATACAGTTATATGCAACATGCAACAATGTGTTTACCGTTACCAGTTACACAGGTATTGACCCAGAAGTCAACCTGAGTGGTCTAGATCCAGGTATCGACTATCGTCAGTATAACTATCCTCACACTCGTACATTTATCATTGGTGCTAAGATCAACTTCTAAAAACAGACAAGAATATGAAAACAAATATAAAGCTATTTTTCGCAGCTGGTTTGATGGCATTGACTGCCAGCTGTACTGACTTGGACGTAAAGCCCGAGGCTCAGTTTACGGAATATCCCACTAGCGATGCTGCTGTGGAGGCTCAGATGGCTGATGTCTATTTCCATTTGCGTGGCACATTGGGTCGACGTTATATGGAGGCTCAGGCCCTGTCCTCAGACGAATGGGTAGGTATCAGTTTCGATGGTGACTATGCCGATGGTGGTATCTATGCCCAATGCTCACTGCACAATTTTAATCCGACCAGTGCTTGTACTGACTGGTATGAAGATGTGACAGCAGGTATCACAAAGGCCAACAAGGTAATCCTCAACATGGGTGGTGAGGAAAATGATGGTACAGCTCAGGCTCGTTATATGCGTGCCTACTATAGCTGGATTCTGATGGATAGTTTTGGCGACTCTCCCATTCTGAACAGACTGTTTGGTGAGGAAGAGCAGGTAGAACGTTCTCCACGTGCCGATGTAGCCCGTTGGATTGAGAGTGAGTTGAAAACTATCATTCCTCTGCTTCCCACCAATGTGGATGTCAGCACATACGGCAAACCAACACGCTATGCTGCTGAGGCATTACTTGCTAAGATTTACATCAACTGGCCAGTTTATACGGCTGGCAATGTGACAGATTACAATGCTGCTGCTTATAACAACGAACATCTGAATGATGTGATAGCACTTTGTGACGACATTATTAAGAGTGGTAAGTTCAGCATTTCTGAAGGTGCTAAGGGCTATCGTTCCAAGTTCTTCCCCAACAATGGTGCTCATATCAAGGATTTCATCTATGCGATGACCTTTGATGCCATTACGGCTCAGGGATTCCAATATTGCCGTCCTCGTATCTGGCGCCAGGGACGTAACGATGGTGAGGGTGGTCCTGGCTACTTTGGTAGCGATATAGGCAACTCTACAGGTGGTAACTTCTCTATCTCGCCTGAGATGTCAGACCGCCTGATGAAACTTGAGAGCGATGACCGTCAGGAGAATATCCTCGCAGGTCAGATCTATATGTTCGATCCAACAACGTATACCAAGACCTCTACACCTTATAAGTATAAAGGTCAGGAGATTGCCCTCGACAAGACTATTCGCTTGAAGTATACTGATGCTAACAACGAGGCTCACTACATCGAATATGAAGAAGGTATCAAGAATCCTTCAATGTATCCTGCTGATTGCGCTATGCTGAACACAGGTAAGGATGTGAAGGGCTGGAGTCAGGGTTACAAGTCTGTGAAGTACTTCGTGATTCGTGAGGATTTCATCAACGGACGTAACCAGAGCAATGACCTGCCCATCTTCCGTTATGCCGATATCCTTCTGACTAAGGCTGAGGCTATCGCTCGTGGTGCTGCAGCTACAGAAGGCCAAAGCGTTCAGAGCTTGTTTAATGAGATTCGTGCTTACGTTAACGCTCCTTCCTTCAGTGGAACTCCCACTCTCGAGGATATTTATGACGAGCGCGCTCGTGAGTTCTTCGATGAGAACTGGCGTCGTAATGATATGATCCGCTTCGGTCATTTCGAGGATGAGTATGGTTTCCATCGCAAAGGATTCCCCACAGCTCGTTTCGACAAGGAGTGTCGTATATTCCCCATTCCGCAGAGTGTACTTAACAAGAACACGAACTGGAAGCAGAATGCGGGTTATTAATCTGAAATTATTTGTAATATCTCTATTTATCTGGGCAGTCACGGCTGTGACTGCCCAGAATATTTATTATGAGAAGCCAGACATGAATACCAAGGCTTTGCTGGCGCTTCAGAAAATTCTGGTTCAGTTCCAGTGTAAAGTCTTAACTGATAATTAATAATCTCTTAACTGGTTTTTTAATAAAGCTTAATTGAAAATGTTTTGGTTCAGTCCTACTTTTGTTGCGGGACTGAACTGAAAATGTCTCGACACTACGTTAGAAATGTTGTTTCCCGTCCGGAAACATAAGTTTCAGGTCGAGAAACACACGTTTCAGGGCGAGAAACATAAGTTTCACGTGCGGAAACATGAAAACTACTTTATGGTGGAAACATTTTGAGAGCAGACAGGGATTATTTGCAGAACAGATAGGGAAAAAATGTCGGACTAATAGAAAAGCTTTCTACTTCATAAAATCGGAGGGACAGGAAAATGATTAATTAAGGAATTAAAGAGCCAAAGCCAAGTATTGAAAAATAAGTTAGTCTTATTTTCCAATGGAAGGCTCTTATTGTCGGAGGAGTGGCACTTATTCGTATTCCGTGGGGTCGGGGATGCCGGCTTCGGCGAGGGCCTCGCGACGCTCCACGCAGGTGCCGCATTTGCCACAGTGCTTGTCGCCACCACGATAGCACGACCAGGTTTCTGAGTAGTCGATGCCAAGTGCCTTGCCTCGGGCGGCTATCTGGCCTTTTGTCATATTGCAATAGGGCGAAAGCAGACGCACACCATTGAAAGTGCCTGCGTGAGTGGCTGCATCGAAGGCCTCGACAAATTCAGGACGGCAATCGGGATAGATGGTGTGGTCGCCGCCGTGATTGGCCATCATGATATACTGCAGTTCATTTGATTCGGCCATACCTGCTGCAATGGCAAGCATGATGCCATTGCGGAATGGCACCACCGTTGACTTCATGTTCTCATCGGCATAATGGCCCTCAGGAATGGCTGCATCGCCTTCCAAAAGTGAACTGTGGAAATACTGCGCCATAAACTCGAGGGGAATCACAATGTGCTTGATGCCCAACCGTTCGCAGTGCTTCTTGGCAAAGGGAATCTCCTTGGCATTGTGATTAGAACCATAATCAAACGATATCGCCAATGCGATACGCGCTTGGTAATCATATAATAAGGTGGTGGAGTCCATGCCTCCGCTTAAAATCAATATACAATCTTTCATATCATCTGTAAATTGTAAACTATAAACTATAAACTGTAAACTCTAAACTCCCAACAATGCTTCCAATCGTTTGAATGCCGGTGCCAGCAGAGCGGTTTCCACCTCAATGTTATCATCGGATTTGAAGATACATCTGCGTTGCTTGGCATTCAGATGACTGATATGATGGATGTTCACTAGCGTGCTGCGGTCTGCCCTGACGAAAATCTGCGGATTCAGTGTCTTCTCCAGTTTCCCGATTCCTGTGAGGATGGTTTCGGTTTTTTGGAATGTTACCATCAGGGTGTAATTGCCATCGGCCTTGAAATAGGCAATCTCGGAACTATTTATAATGATGGTGCCGTTGATGGTACGGATAGTGAGGCGCCTGTCATCCGTATGCTCCGTCATCTTGACAATATCCTTGGCTAAATCGTCAGTCTCTGCCATTCCCGCTGACGCGCCGACCCGTTGCCTTTCGATGGCTTTCTTGCGGATGGCATCGATCTGACGTTCCTTCTCCAGTTTCGCTCCTTCGAGCCGGATCATCTTCCGTCTGTTACGACGTTTCTCAATCCATCTGGTTATACCCCAGACCGCCACAGACAGTAATAATATGGCAGAAATAGCCACCCACCAATGCTGCCACCAACGTAGCGGCGGAGCGATGTAGGTGTCTTCTGGTCGATGATCGAGCAGTGCTGCTGGTAAGAACGAGGTCATCTCCTCGATGCCAGCCAGCCATACAGTCCCGTCTGAAGTCTCCGCCATCATGGCCATCAGTGGCTCTAAGGCCGTAAAGCCATTGGTGTGGTCGAAGAAGCGTGTGTCGCTGATAACGTAGTCCTGACTGATTCGGCTTACAAACAATCCGTCGATAACAGCCACGACCAGGTAGCCCTTTGGTGATATATGGAGTGACCTCACCTCATGGCCTGTCAGTTCGGGCAGGCAGAGGTTTTCTATTTGTCCGTCACGAATCATAAACAGGGAGTCTTTCGAGGCAAAGAGGATATTTCCAAGCCCGTCGCGCTCCATTGTAGTGACGATGAGTTTCTGTGAATAGTCCACTTTCTGACCGTCGGCATAGAGCCCGTAGGATGTGCCGGCCCAGAGTCTGCCCTGCGCATCCTCAGCCGCACACCACGGATGGGATATTTCCGTCGAGAGCGTATCCACAAGGCCCGTTTCAGGATTGTAGGCGGCGATGCATTTTCTGTTTCCTACAATCAACCGATTACCCGCCTTACTCACAAATTGATAACGGTCGTGAATCACGGGGACGGATTCTTGATTCACGCGGACCACATTGTTCTTGCCCGCCATATACACGCTGCCGCCGATAGTAACGGCATTGGGCGCATAGAAATTATCAGGTTTGTCTTCCACGAGACGCCCGTCAACAAACAACTTTCCATTCAGCGTTCCCATCACCAAATGGTCTTCGCCATCCACACCCAGGGCCCTCACGATATCATCTCTGTCGGTCAGGCGATGATTGGTAAAGCCGCGGTTGAAGAAACAGTACAGACCTTGGTAAGTGGCTACCCAAAGGCGGCCCCACTTGTCGATAAATACGTCTTTGATCAGGTTAAAGCCCGAGGCCAGTTCCCTTATCTGTTCTCCGTCGTACTCATAGAGGGTATGCGAATCGGCCAGGATCATGGATCTGTCCCCTTGGTTCTGGCGTCTGGCAATAATACCGTAGTCAGGTGCCTTAAAGTCGAAGGCGGTCTTCAGGGTAATGTTTTGGTCGCCGACAGTGTAGATGCCATTCTTGGCAAAGGCCAGCAGCTCCTTGCCTGTCCGCAGTAGCGTATAGAAGTCTTTCCTTTCTGAGATTCTCACCGCTCTTTTGGCAAATCCCGCATTCCCGCTGGCGCGCCTACCCGTAGCCTTTCCCATAGCCTTTCCCCGCGACACGAGATACAGCCCTTGTTCAGTAGGTACATAGAGTACCGTGGAGTCCAGATAGAGTTTTCTGTCAGGTGTCATCCTGTCGAGCAATGCTCCTTTCAACACTGGAAGAAATCCCTCTGGCGTTACGTGGCATAAGCGGCGATTCTCCTCCTGTTCATCCTCTAACAGCACATAGTCATCGGGTAGGTTCCCGCTGTTGAAGTTGTTCAGCAACCAGTGCCACTCAGGGTCTATCGGCCGCATTTTCACGTCGTCGAAGCTGGTGAGCCACTGACGTCTGAAGTCGAGCGCTTTTACAGAGCCTCCTGTCTCTACAAACCCCACAATGTTATGCCGCCGTCCTTTCAGAAACGGAGTAAATGTCCGGCCATCGAACCTGACAAAGCCCGACAACGTACCTATATAAATATATCCGTGCGAGTCCTGCCACACCTTCTCGGTCTGCATTTGTGGCAGTCCATCCTGTGTTGTGTAGCGCCGATAGGTCAGACTGCTCTCTATCTGACCCATCATAGGTTGACTTATTAATAAGATAAGGGCTAATGTCAGCCTTCTCATCAGGCGAATGGTTGGATTTAGTGTCATGATCAATTCGCTTCTTTTCGCTGCAAAGGTAATGGAAAACTTCAGAATCTGCAAGAAAAGGGCGGAAAATTTATCAATGAGCTTGAGTTCGTCCTTAATTTCGGCCAGTTGTGGCCATCACCGAGGCGAACTTCGCCGCTTGGCTCGTCCAAGAACGGCCCGCAGAAAGGCATCGTCATCCAGGGCGGCAAGAAAATACGGGTACGCTAATACGCGCGTGTGGTAGTAGGGATTCTCAGGAAACAACTGGCCCTTCTGACCCTTCTGACCCCTAACGTCTAATGGCTTAGATTCCATTGGAGGTCAGAAGGGTCTGGAGGGTCACATAAAAATGCAGTATAACAACTATATGTATTTTATGACCGCCAAATAAGAGCCAAGTATTGCCAAATAAGAGCCAAGTATTGACAGACAGAAGGCTCTTATTGTTAGAAAAGTGCCACTTATTCGGGGTGGGAGCTCCCAGGTTTTTCCCCTTTTATATTTCCTGTTGCACGGAGTTCGTCCTTAATTTCGGCCAGTTCATCAAAAAGTGCTTTCGTGGTATTGATGATTTAGTTTTTTTTCTTAAATTTGCAACACAATTTATTACTAACACATTTTGTCAGATGAGACGGATTATCTTTACACTATTAATTCTGCCCGCTGTTTTGGCCAGTGCGGCACAAGAGAGTTTTGACGTCGACGGTGTGACTTATGTCACGACCAGTTCAACGACGGTGTCTGCTACGGGCGGTGTATCCACCCTCACCTCTCTGGTGATTCCAGAGACGGTAACCAACGGAGGCAAGACTTACACGGTGACCGATATCGGCCGCGGTGCTTTTAAGGACTGCCCACTTACGGAAGTGACATTACCATCGACGCTGCTGACTTTTGGCACTCAACCATTCAACGGCAGCAACGGGCTGGTTATTACCTTGCATGCGGTGCAGGCGCCAATGTCTACCGGCGGGGGATGGATTGCGACGGAAAGTGAAAAATGTACGCTTCGGGTACCGGCCATCGCTTTTGATGAGTATTATTACAAGTGGTATTATTATCAGTGGAGCCCAAATAATTATTTCGGAGGCATCGAATATATTGATTATGAACCGAAAACCATATTTATACATTCAGACTTCTCTTTTACCAGAGTCCCCAATACAACACCCGATCTTCAACTGCTGATTTCGCCCGGAGAAGGAAGGTTAACAGTGGACAAGGCCACATCGTTCGGCAACTTTTCCCAGCATATTGACTACACTTCAAACTCGTTCAGCACGATCATCTCTAATGATAAGGTGACAGCCTCCTCTGTAGAACTAGACGTTACATTAAATGAGGAGGAATGGAATTTTGTGTCTTTCCCATTCGACGTAAGGGTGAGTGACATCGCCACTAACAGCAAAAGCCCCACCTATATCCGGACATACGACGGTAATGCCAGAGCCAATTACCGGATGAACGAGACCTGGGTTGATGTTCCTGCAAATGGAACGCTTCAGGCCTATCAAGGTTACATTATATATAATAGGGCGGATGACCTTGCAGAGAACCAAAACCTCGCAGCAGTCATACCAGCAACGGGGAACATCCGCAACAACATCTTCCTGGCCAGAGAGGTGAGCATCCCCCTGAAGCAGAGCCCCAGCGAATTCGCCCAGGACTGCAACTGGAACCTGATCGGCAATCCCTATCCCTGTTTCTATGACCTCCGCGCACTTGGAATTACCAATCCCATTACGATAAAAGACGCCAGAGGATATACTGCAGTGTCGCCTCTTGATGATTACAGTGTGCTCTGTCCGTTCCAGGCTTTCTTCATTCAGGTGGAGAACGGGGTAAGCAGCCTCGATTTCCCACTGGAAGGCCGTTCACATTCCCAGAATGGGAACAGCTATGCAAGGCAGATACAGTTAAACAGAGCCAAGGCCGCCGGGAACCGCCAGGTGCTGAATATCCTGCTTGAGAGCAGCCAGACCGACTTCACCGACCGTACACGCATCGTCATTAACGAAGACGCCAAGCCTGACTATGAGATCAGTCGCGACGCCGCGAAGTTCTTCGCTTCCGACAATAGCCTGCAACAGATCTACACCATAGCCGACGGTACTACCTACGCCATCAATGAACGTCCGAAGGGTGACGGCGTGGCCAGCATCGGCCTGAAGATAGCCGAAAGCGGTGAATACACGCTGAGAATGGAGACTACATCAGAGCTGCCAGTCACCCTCGTTGACCATGAGACGGGCGTCAGCCAGCCTTTCAATGCCGGCGACACCTATACCTTCTCTGCAGGGCCTGGCACCATCAGCGACCGGTTCGCGCTGTTGATGGGCCATACCACAGGCATCCGCCCAGTGACGAGTGAGATGTCAAGTGAGAAGGATCAGCCGACGTATAATCTCAGCGGCCAGAAGGTGGGCGCTGATTACAAGGGCATTGTGATCCGCAATGGTAAAAAGAATATTAACAAATAAATGACTACGACTATGAAACGATATATATTCTATCTGATAGCTTTAATCTGTTGGCCACTTGCAGTCTTTGGCCAGACGCATCATCTGAAAGTAGAAATTACACCACACGGCAGTCAGTATGGCTCAAGCGTGCTGATACTGAACCCCGATGGGAGCATGGACTTTGTCGGTGAAAACGAAGGGGATATAGCTGCAGGCAAGCTTGTGAGAATCTATCCGATGAGCGGCCTTGAGGGCTATACGCTGAAAGAATGGAAGGAAAACGGCACACCTATCAATTTGGAAACAAAGACCTCAGAGTGGGGTGAGATCTATGCCGATTACACCATGCCGGACAAAGACGTGGTGCTGACTGCTGTCTTCAGCAACGGATCTGACAATCCAGATCCGCCACAGCCGAGTATTCATAATTTCAAGGTCAGCGCCGACCACTATGGTGACGTGGGCAATGACGATGGCTGGGGAGCCATTAGAAATGTACTACGCATAAAGAATGGCCAGCCATATGTATTATCCATCGGTTATACTAATGAATTGTCTACAGGTGACACCCTACATATCTATGCACAATCGGAAAATCAATATTGGACGCTGAAGGAATGGAAGGAGAATGAAGCTGTAAAACAACTGAAGTTCATCTACGATAACGGAACTGAATACGAGGGTTATTATGAGTATGTGATGCCTGACTATGATGTCAACCTTGTCGCATATTTTGAGAAAACTGTTATTACTTACAAGTTCAAGGTTAGCGCCGACCACTATGGCAATGTGGGTAATGACACTGATTGGGGGTCTATTGGAGGAGCCTCCCATATAAGAAATGGCAGGAGTTATGTATTAACCGTCGGTTATGATAACGAATTGTCAGAAGGTGACACCATACATGTCTATGCACAATCGGGAAATCAATATTGGAAGCTGAAAGAATGGAAAGAGAATGAAGTTGTAAAAAAAGTACCGTTCACCTACGATCCCCAACATTATGACGGACATGTCTATGATGGTTATTATGAGTATCTGATGCCTGGCAACGACGTCAACCTTGTGGCATACTTTGAGCCGACACTTGCATCTCCTGATAATCCAGGAGCGAATCAGGTCGTTGGCGGAATACTGGTACTGAATGATTTCACACCAGGCGGATTGTCGAATGCGATACCTTCTGACAATAACTCCTTCACCAGTATTGTCGTAATAGGTGACATGCGTGAGAAGGATCTGAGTGTTGCTCACGGCACAAATGCCACCACCCTTGACTTGACGCGAACCTATGGATATCATACGATTCCCTGGAGTGCGTTCGCCGGTGGCAGTTCGGTCGCGATGAAGGTGGAACATATCCTTCTGCCTTCCTGCATCGACAACATTGCCTCGTCTGCTTTTGAAAGATGTACAAGTCTGAAACAACTGACAATCCTAGCAACTACACCTCCAAAACTCGCATACAATACATTGAATTCAGGCGTGACCGTGAAGGTGCCGGAGACATCATTAGCATTATATAAGGCTGCAGAGGTGTGGAAGAACCTGAAGATAGAAGCCATCACTGAGGAAGTGAGCAACCTGACGCTTATGCTGCCTAACAACTATACAGACGGACGGTATAAGAACATGTCAATAGAACTTGTGAATGCAACCACAGGCGAGACATCGAAGTTAATCGTCACCGACAATCAGAGCTACACGTTCCGTACATTGGTTTCCAACACCCGTTATACGGCCTATCTGAAGTCTTCAGGTGGTAATATTATCTCTTCGATAGCAAACATCTTCATTGACAATGGTGACAAAACCCTTACTTTTGCCAATGTTAAAATGCTTCAGGATGTCACGCTGACCGTGATGGCACTTGACAGCGGAAAAGACGTGACTTCCGACGTTGAGGTCACTTGGATGGACGCATCGGGCAGATACCTCTGTAAAGGCAGCATGATTAGTAATATCATGCAAGGCACTGTCTTGAAATATAGCGTAAAGTTGTCTGATGAGTTGGCCAAATACTATGACATTCCCAGTGTGGGAAAATATACGGTGAATGCCTACGACAATGTGGCTCGATGCAGCTTACAGCCCATCGAAAAAGGTTGGGCCAAAGGAACTGTAGTAAGCAAAGATGGACTCCGTTTGGAGAATGCTTTGGTGAAGATACTACAAACTGTCAACGGGAAATACACGTCGATCACTGAAACAACGACTGATTCGTGGGGAGAATACAGCACATTGGTACTCAATGTGCCGTCGACCATCACGGTGGGAGCCAATGGCTATATTGTGAAAAGCATTAGCAGGGACGATTTCACTAATTACTCACAAACGGATTTCTTCAAGCTGGAAGCTGCCGGCCCCCCGTCGCTCACCCTCAGTTATTCTTTCACCTACGCTGATAACGCGGACGATGGCGGCACGTCAGCCGGAAACGCTGTGTTCAGCGACATGGCCAATGTAGATTTCAGTGTCTATAATTCAACCAAGAAAAAGGAGGTGACAGAGTTTGTCAATAGCTACCCGCAACTGCTGTTCTATGATGAGATTAACTCAGGCGACAAACTTGAAATCACCGCCACAAGCCGCACCAAGTTGTTTGCACCCATGACCGTCGGCCTGACGGTGGGCAGTGATGGGCAACTGGATATAGTCTTCCCATTGAAACGGCTTGGTGGCATTGATGCCTCGTTTGCCTCCACCACTAATCCTTCTGTAGTCGGCATCTTGTACGACAGCAAGCAGCAATTCGTTCAAATGAAGAGGTACGAGGAAGCCCTGCTGAGTTTCCGAGAACTGGCGGATGGAGCCTATACGCTCATCACGATGAAGGAGGATGACCGCTACAACAAGATACAAAGCCTCAGCCAATACGGCGAATTAGGACTGACGGAAGGCGATGACTATGTGAAGAATGACGTGAATGTGGTCAGCGGCACCATCACAACCGTTGAGAACGAGGTGATTCCTGCTTCCGAGTTGGGAGGTGACAGTTACACGAACACCGATGCCACTTATTTTGCCGTCAGCGAAACCACGTCATCCATTGGTCATTATGTGACAGTCAGGTCAAGGGTTGAATTCAAAGACCAGTATGCAGATGGCGTGACCAGTCCCAAACTCGTTGTCGACATCCCCGATGGCTGCGACTTTGTGGAAAAATCCGTCATCATGGGCACAAAGACTATACCTTATACCTACGAAGGGCGCAGGTTGTCGGTACCCCTCGATGCAGGCTATGATCTGGTGAAGTTCTGTCTCCTTCCCAAGACGGAAGGCAACTACCGACTTGGCGGCAATGCCCAGTTCAGTTATAGTGGCGAGGTGATGACCGAGCCGGTGGGCACAGCCGTCTTCAACATTAAAGCCAATGAGAACCTGTCGTTTACGATTCCCTCAACAATCATCGACAGCACATTTTATGCCAGCGGCATCGCTTCTGTGGCTGCTGTCGTGAAGGTATATGTAGACGGGCAACTCAACGCTCAGACCATAGCCAATGCAAATGGCAACTGGAGCACGAAATGCCAACTCAACAATCCGGCTAACCTGTCATTACATCAGGTGCAGGCTATCATTGAGACATCTTCGGGCGAATCAGCCTCTTCGGATGTCAAGACCATCGTGTATGATCAGCAGGCCATTGTCGTAGAAAATGTCACCATGAAACATTACAATCCGGAGTGGCACAAGACATTCGAAGTGGTGTTCGGATTCAACGATGATCCTTCACAGAGTCCTTCTTATACCGTTTACTATCCCAAGCCGGATTTCACGTTCTCAGTGAAGCTGAATACTGTAGATGAAAACAGAATCAGCAATATGGTGCTCAGTACCATTACCATGCGAGGTGACACCATTGCGCTTTATCCTGTATTCGATCCTACAACCGGAACCTGGGTGGCCTCACATACATACGAGCCTATTAGTTATAATGTCGACCCACCAGTCAATGTATGCCTGGATTTCGATGACGTCTCTCCTAAAACTACTATTGCCATTGACCGTGAGATGCTGAATCAGGCGGCCAAATTCTTCTCAGAGTACCAGGAGTCTGTCCGCAAGGGTATGGAAGAGGTGTTGACCATCAGCGATGACTATAAGGCTCTGCTGGAGCGCGGTAATGCCACACAGGAAGAACTGGATGCCATCAGAAAGCGCCTTGAAGATTGTCTCGGTGTGGACTTCTCTGTCCTTGAAGACACTCAGAAGACCAACGAACAGCTGCTGGCATCAGTTGACTCTCTCTTAGGAGATAGTTGGCAGCAGGATCTTGAGACCATGATGAATTCCTACCAGGAACTAAAGGACCTGAGCATTTATGGCTATTCAGGCAATGGTATCACCGTCAACCACACGACAGGCCTGACGGAGGTATCGTTGCTGGAACAGGGCTACGAGAAGATTCTGGCCTCCGACGGCACGTATGTCTATCTGCTGACGACCAAAGACGAGTATGCTTTCGTCGACTTTGTTACCGACCAATACATCCATGTCGACCTGAACGCTGTCAATCCAAATGTCGCAAGCCAGTTGAGGACGATGATGGCCAAGAGAAGAGACGCAGGCGGACTGGACGATCCAGTATTCTGGTATTACCAGTTGGCCATTGTCAATGACCTTAGCGATGCATACGACAAACTATGTTCGGTTTTTGAAACGGTGGGAGTTGCGGTAACAAAGATGAAAATTGCCAATCTGAGAGCTCTTGCTGATTTCAACAAGATGGATGCATTAAGCCAAATTGCTAACTTTGAAAAAGGAGCGTTCCTCACTTTAAAGGCGCAAGTCATGAAGAACGTCGATAACTTTTTCAAATTCTTGTTGAGGCCATTCATCAAAGGTACAGCGAGGGTGGATGTGGCACTTGAGAAGGCCCCGTTCTGGGGGCAGTTGGCTGCTGGGCTGTTCAAGACCGGTATGTCGCTTCTGGCCATGGTTAACGACGAGATCAATGCCTTCAACCAGATGGGTGAGGTGGTGAAACTGTGGAATGATATTCCCAGACCCTGTGAAGATGATCAGGCAGCGGCATCAGTTTTGGAAGATAGGGTAAAGAATATGGCAGCTGTATTCGGAACATATCATGCTGGAACCATTGCTGTTGATATAGGAGCCTGCGTCAGTTCGGCAGCCTCTCTGCCAATCTTCGAAACGCCTGAACCCGTCACTAAAGGAGTGATGGTCTTCTTCGACTTCTGTGCTCTCTTCAATTCCCTGATTGTCAACCCTCAGATGAGCAAGAAATTCGAGTACGACTTCAATTCCTGTAAACTGGAATTGTCGTTACTCGAATGCAACAAGGATAAGAAGAAAAAAGACAAGAAGAAAAAAGACACGATTAAGAAAAACAAGTCGAACAGTCCGGATGCCAAAGTTCTGATCGACCCGTCTGGCTATGTCTATGAGGGTGTAGCCTCCAACCGCCTCGAGGGTGTGATGACCACCATCTTCTACCGTCAGGAGGTGGAGGATGTCTATGGCGACAAGCACGATGAAACCGTGCTTTGGGATGCAGAGAACTACGACCAGCAGAATCCGCTCTACACCGACAAGGACGGACACTATGAGTGGTTTGTGCCTGAAGGTTTGTGGCAGGTGAAGTACGAGAAGGACGGCTATCAGACGGCTTACTCAGAGTGGCTGCCCGTTCCTCCTCCACAGCTCGACGTCAACCAGGCCATGATCCAGACGGCCCAGCCGGAGGTGACGATGGCTCATTGCTATCCCACAGGCATAGAAGTGGAATTCAGCAAGTACATGAAGCCCTCGACGCTCAATAGCGACAACATCTTCCTGACGCATGCCGGAAAGCGGGTCAGCGGAAAGGTGATCATGTTGAACGAGGAGAAGGACTTGCAGGGCAATCTGCTGGCTTCGAAGGCAAAGTTCGTGCTCGACGCAACGATTCCTGTCGGCGACAAGGTGCAGTTTACCGTCAGCCGTCAGGTGAAGAGTTATGCCGACATGATGATGCCAAGCGACTTCTCTCAGGAGTTTACCATCGAGTATGAAATCAATGATATTGAAGCCGACTCCATCGTCAGAGTCACTTATGGAACAGATAGAAAAGTGGTCATCACGGCGACCCCGGCCGCTGCCGCTGCCGGCAAGACGCTGCAGGTGGTTTCGGGTACGGCCATGATTGCTACGACTGACCAGACAGAATATGTGCTGGACGAGAACGGACAGGCAGAAATAACCGTCAAGGGACTGGTGCCTGGCTCGACGGCCCTCCTCTTCAGCATCAAGGAATACAGTGCCAGCGGGATGACGCTCGTCGAAGTGCTTGATCCGAACCAGTATTACGTGGCTGAGCCGAAGGCGTCGGTAGCTAGCGGCTCTGAGGTGACGAAAGGACAGCAGATTACGCTCACCTGCGAGACACCGGGAGCGTTGATCTATTATACCCTGGACGGCAGTTGCCCGTGCAATGACACACCTGCGAGACAGGTCTACAGTGGCCCCATCACCATCACCGACAACGTGACGGAGATCAATGCCATCGCAGCAGCGAAGGACTTGGGTGAAAGCGATATCGCCACCTTCAGATATCATCTCCACGGCTATACGGGTATTGACGATCTAGGCTCGACGGTGAGCATCTGGCCGTTAGTGACTCATAGTGATGTGAATGTTGACCTTGGCGGTCAGAGAGCAATAAGTGTTTCGGTAGTTAACGTTAAGGGAGTACGTGTGTTTAACGCAACAAATGTGAACGACCGAATCACTATTGATTTCACTTTGCTGCCATCAGGCCTTTACATCATAGCAGTCCAAATGAATAATGGAACGATAGTAAGAAAAATCGTTAAGAAGTGATGGGATTAGGCCATCAGTGTCGTTCATGATATTTTGAAGTGCATTGTTTGAGTAAACCGCCACCCGTTTCGAATGATGAAAAGGATGGCGGTTTTATCTTCAGTTTTCCTAAAAAACATTTGGGGTTTTAAGAATAAGTTGTTATCTTTGCAACATGAAACTGAAACCAATTTTACTAACCGCTTGTCTGTCCTTCCTTTCTATAGCGTTATCCGCCCAGGTTTGGCAGTATGTTGACCCCCGTATTGGCTGCGAGGGGGTAGGGCGTACGTTTCCTGGTCCGTCGATGCCATTCGGTATGTGCAAGCCCGGTCCCGATTGTACGGTGAAGCCGAATGCAGGCTGGGCACCGATGCCGGAGGTGGTGACAGGCTTTTCGCAGACGCATGTCAGTGGAACTGGTGGAGGTCAGAAATATGGCAATATACTGATTCAGCCCTTTTTTAGTGGAGAGAGGAATGATTATTCACAGCAACGCGCCAGCGAGGACTTCGCGCTGGGCTATTATGCCACGACTTTTGAAAATGGGATAAAAACGGAGATTACCACCTCAGAGCGCTGTGCTTTCTATCGGATTCATTATCCTCAAAAGGGCTCGCTCTTGATTGACGCCACTCACTATTTAGGCAAGAATCCAATACCAGACCAGCGTGAACAGCAGCAGTTTGTAGGCGCTGAGGTCGAAGTGGTGAATGACCACGAGGTGAGAGGCTATTCGCGTGTTCGTGGTGGTTGGAACAACGGCGATGCCTATACTGTGTATTTCTGTCTGATGGTGGATAAGGCTTTTAAGCAAAATAGCAAGGATATCATCGAATTCAGCGACACCTTATTAAATATAAAGGTGGGAATCTCGTATGTCAGTACTCAGCAGGCGAAACGCAATATCCCAGCGTGTGACTTCGATACCCAATTAATAAAGGTTCGCGAGCGTTGGGAACAGTTGCTGAGTCGTGTGCAGATCAAAGGCAGCGATAGGGACAAGCGGATGTTTTATACAGCCCTTTACCATACAATGCTGATGCCTGTGGATAAGAACGGCGAGAACCCCAAATGGCTGGAGACGCCTTATTACGATGACTACTATGCCATCTGGGATACCTATCGCTCTTCGTCGCCCCTCATCACGCTGATTGATCCCAAACGAGAGGTGGACATCATTAATTCTCTGCTGAATATCTACAAACGGGAGGGCTATATGCCTGATGCCCGGAGTGGCGATTGTAATGGTAGGACGCAAGGTGGTTCCAATGCAGAAGTGATGATTGCTGATGCCTTTGTGAAAGGATTGGAAGGCATCGATTATGACTATGCGCTTGAGGCGATGCTGAAGGATGCTGAGGTGGACCCAGGAGCAGATCACGAGAAACATGGAAGAGGGGGCCTGAAAGAATATACAGAACTGGGCTATATCCCCTACGGCATCGATCGTGCTGGCACGAGAGCCATCGAATATGCCTATGATGACTATTGCATCGCCGAGGTGGCAAAGGGCTTGGGGCGGATGGACATCTACGATCGCTATCTCCAACAGTCGGCCAACTGGAAGAACCTCTGGCGCTCCGACCATGAGTGGGACGATGTAAAGGGCTATATCATGCCTCGCGATGCCGAGGGCCGTTGGCTCGACTCTGTGCCTTGGGGCAAGTCGAAGATGTTCCATCCTCAGATTCCCTATACACCGGTTACAAAGGTGGCACCTTGGTATCTGCCTTGGTGGAGCACATTCTTCTATGAGGCTCTTTCGGCTGAGTATTCGCTGAGTATCCCCCACGATGTGCCTGGATTGATTGAGGCTTGCGGAGGTGCAGAGACCTTCCGTCGACGACTCGACCTGTTTTTTGAGCGCAAACGCTATAATGTGGGCAATGAACCTTCGTTCCTCACACCTTGTCTGTATCATTGGATTGGTCGTCCAGATTTGACTTCCGATCGTGTGCGCCAGATTATCAGCGATAATTATACAGACCTGCCTGATGGCCTGCCTGGCAATGACGATAGCGGAGCGATGTCATCGTGGTTGGCCTTCCACATGTTAGGTCTCTATCCCAATGCAGGCCAGAGCTATTATCTGCTTCATGCGCCTTTGGTTCCTGAGTGGACCCTTCAGCTCTCGAACGGCCAGACCCTTCATGGTATTCTGAAAGGGAAAGGCACGCACTTTGAAAAGGTAACGCTCAATGGTGAGGTTTTAGTCGATGCCCGTCTGGAACATGCCGATTTGATGGCAGGCGGAGAACTGGTTTTTTATGTCTCAACGAAGCGCCCTAAGGAAGCGGATTTTTGTTCCCCAGGCAGGAAACAAAATATTTCCAGGCAGGGAACAATTGTTTCCCAGGCAGGGAACAAAAAGGCATCAATAGCCTTCACGTTGAATCGCCAGCATCGCACGTGGCCTTTAACCTATGGCTGGCAAGGCGATACCTTATTACTAACTTGTAAGGAGGCTACGTATAAGATTCCCCGTTCCGTCGTTGAGAATGGCAGGAACTTCTGTTGGGATATCCCAGCCGATGGTGCTGTCTACGCGGCAAAGGGCACTTTCGCCTTTATTTCCCGCCAGACTTTCAGCGATCTGAATAAAAAGGGATACTTCGTCTATGATGGTATCACTTGGCGGAAAGTCGATGAGTCGGATGTTACCGTCCACGTTCAGGCAGATATCGACCGTACGGAAATGTGGATTAAACAAGATGACGATTTGCCTTTTGTGCTGGAGATGAGGAATAATCCCTTGGGGATTGACTGGGTGGTGGACGAAAGCCTCCGGTTTTGAAAGTTTTCACCTTTAAAATTTGGAAGTTTGAGCAAAAAGTGGTATATTTGCATTCGCGTGAGAAAAGACCTAATATTCGAGAGATGAAACGATTACTGTCAATCTTTGGCCTTCTGATAGGATGCTCTATGCTTTATGCTGGTCCGAAGGTGAGTGAGGATGCCGCTAAGGCGGCCCTTGCAAGGATTGATGTGCAGATTTCCCAACAAGAATTGCAGGGTGATGTCGAACGGGAGGGTAACGCCCGTTGGCAGAAAATGCTCATCCTGAAGAATTACTCCATGACGAAGCAACAGGCTGAAGAGGCCGAGTACCAGATGGAGTGGTTCCGTAAAAATAACCAATGGGACAACTATTATCGCACATGGCAACTCAAGGCCAATGCCCTGAGTGCACTGGGAAAGTTGCAACAGTCTTTGCAAGAGACACAGCGGATGCTTGACGATGCCAAAAGTCGCAATAACGATTTCGGTCGTGCGATGGCTTACAAACAGATAGGCGTCATCTATCTGAATATGAAACAGACGGAACCTGCTATCGAAGCTCTACAGCACTATGCTGAACTGATGAAGGACGAGGAAGATGATTTCAGTTCGATAAGTAACATTTATTATCGTATGGCCAAGGCTTACGACTATGACAAAGCCTATGACCGCGAATTGCAGCTGACAAACGAATGGCTCGAGTTCCTTCATGATAAAGTGGGTAAGGTTGAGAAGGCTGAGGTGCGTGAATGTTACAATTCCTGTTATCTGGCTCGGACAGCAGCCTTTATCGGGCTCGAAAGACTAGAGGATGCCAAGCATGCCCTCGACACAGCAGAACACCATGCTCACCTGATTAAAACGACATTGAGTCTGCACCATTGCTACAAGATGCAGGCCCGCTATTATCTGGCCAAAGGCGATGCGGTTATGGCCTTGCATTATACCGATAGCGTCAGACAGACAACCAAAGAGCGAGATGATCACATCGAGGAAGTGCGCGCGCAGGCATTAATGATGTTGGGACAGGGGGAAGAGGCAGCACAGATCTATCAGCGGTTGTATCATGAGAAGGACTCCGTTTTTGGTCGTGATGCCCGTCTGCATCTTGATGAACTGAATGCGTTATTCCAGATAGATGAACTTAAGACAGAACAGCAGCGAACAAAGTTCTTATATACCCTTCTGACTGCATCGTCTATCGTACTTGCACTTTTGCTGTTGCTATTCTATGGTTGGCGTAGTGCCATCAGACAGAAGAAGGTGAATGAGAAGTTGCGCATTGCCAATGAACAGGCCAAGGTGTCGTCGAAGATGAAAAGTGAATTTATTCGCAATATCACTCACGAGATACGAACACCGCTGAATATCGTCTCTGGTTTTACACAGATATTGACCAAACCGGATTTAGACCTGCAAGATGAAGAACTGAGCGATTTGAAGGAACGGGTTATAGAGAATACGGATCGTATCACCAATCTGGTAGACCGTATGCTCATCTTGAGCGATGCCAGCAGTGAGGCGCTTATTGAGCGTCATGATCAGACGAATGTGGTAGACATTGTGTCACAAGCCATCGATCATTCCAAGATAGCACTTCATACCTGTCCGGGTCACAGCACCTTCGGCCGCGTGCAGCCACAGCAGCCCAATAGTATCGATTCGACTGTCGTCTTCGAAGTGGATCAAATCCAGATGATACATCTGCGTACCAATAAGCTATATGCCATCCGTGCTCTCTCACAACTGTTGGAAAATGCAGTGAAGTTTACGCGTGATGGAAGCATCACCTTAAGTATGGCGTATACGGACACCAAGGTCTGCTTTACTGTCGAAGATACAGGTATCGGCATTCCTGCAGACCAGACTGAGCATATTTTCGAAGAATTTGTACAGTTGGATACATTTGCTGATGGCACAGGAATTGGTCTGACCGTTGCACGTTCCATCGCCCAAAGAATGGGGGGCAATCTGTGGTTGGATACGAGTTACACAAAGGGTTCACGCTTTGTTCTTGAATTACTTAGGACATAGAAAAGGTAAATAGATATGAAAAGAAGATGTACGCAAGAGATGATGAGATGGAAAGTGGTTTTACTTTTTTGCCTTTTTATCTTTTTACCGTTATCTGCTCAATATGAGAAGTTGGGCGGTGTGTATTACGCATACCCAATGACAGAGACAGCATTGGCAATAGCTCCTGAGGGCTATGAGCCATTTTATATCTCGCACTATGGCAGGCACGGCTCTCGCTGGTTGCCTAATGATAAACGATATACATGGGTCAATGGGCAATTTGAGGATAAGAACCGCTTGACGAAGTTAGGCAAGAGCGTGCGCAAACGTTTGGAGAAGATTTGGAAGAATGCGAAAGGCAATGGTGGATTGCTGACGCCACTTGGAGGTCGACAGCATCGTCAGATTGCTGGAAGGATGTATCAGAACTTCCCTCAGCTCTTTACGGCTGAGGCTCATCTGACGGCTCATTCGAGTACCGTCAATCGCTGCAAGTCTAGTATGGAAAACTTTGTGGCAGAACTGAAAACTCAGAATCCATCGCTACAAATTAATCCCATTACCCGCGCGGAAGATATGGCTTGGATAGCCTATACTTCGCTGGAGCAGAGAGATTTTGAACATTCACTGAGATGGCCGTTGACAATCTCAACAGACAGATTTATCAATTCATTATTCACTGATGCCAGCCATTTGTCGAAGCCTGATAGGGAGAAGTTGCTTTCTGAGTTGCATACCATCGCTTCGGATATGCAGGATGTAGAGCTCAATGTTTCGCTCTACGACATCTTCACAGATGAAGAACAAATGGCAGTCTACGAACTGAACAACAGACGGATGACCCTCCAAAATGGCGATGAAATCGAGAATAATGGTATTGCCGCTCGTTGTGCGATCTCTCTTTGGAATCGTATTGAGGCTGATGCCGATGCTGCTATCGCCAGAGGAGGTGTGGGTGCTGATCTGCGCTTCGGACATGATACGAATCTCTATCGCCTGCTGACACTCATGGGTGTTGATACGAAGGGTAAACCGATGGATGTACTTCTACCAATGGCAGCGAATTTGCAGATGATATTCTATAGAAATGCACAGGGTAAGGTTCTTGTGCAATTTCTGCACAATGAGCAGCCTGCCCACATGAAGGATCTCGGTTGTCTGGTGGAGGGCTTCTACGATTGGGAGCTTGTGAAGCAGCATGTAGCAGACCGTATGCACTATTATGAACATCTGCGTCAGCTTTGTGCCTTGAATACGATGGTGGGAACAGCTCCAGCCAATACCAAGACGGCAGGTCTCTTCGGCAAAGGCTCAGAGGAACACGGTCAGACATTGCCAGCCGTACTGGCTCCGAATGGACAGAATTTCTGGACACCTCAAACGCGAGATACAGAGAAGAAGTGTTTGGCACCTTATTATTATGCAGACTCGTTGTTTCAGGGTATCCGCAATAGTCATTGGATTGTTGGTGGATGCACACAGGATTATGGATCGTTTACGCTGGCGGCCCTTACCGGACAGCTGCGTCTGAGACCTGAGGAACGGGCAACGCTTTTCACTCACGCTGATGAAATCTCTCATCCCCACTATTATGCAGTTCGTCTGCCTCACGAACATCTGAAAATAGAACTGACGGGCAGCAGCCATACGGCTATTTTCCGCATCACACCAGAGCAGGATGGACCTGTTCATATCGTACTTAATCATAATAGTGATAAAGGGGAGGGCTTTCTGAAGATAGATAATCAGGAAAAGACTATCTACGGTTATAATCCTGTGCAACGTATCTATCAGGGATGGGGTGAGCCGGCAGGTTTCAGCGGACATTATCTGTTGCAAGCCTACGATGAAATCGCAGATTTTGGCATTGATAGTCTCTGTGCCTGGTTCACTTTCAATGGCAAGGCCCATGAGCCGATTATTCTGAAAGCTGCCACTTCATTTACGACGAAAGAGGGCGCTGTCAATAATTTTGCCGCTGAGGCTGAGGCGCACGATTTTGATAGTATGATGGAGAATCTGGCCCGTCAATGGATAGCCCGTTTGCATACCATTGATGTAGAGGATCAGGATACGGCCCGCGTGAATCAGTTTTATGGCGCCCTCTATCGCTGTTCCTTCCTGCCTCGTGAGATGAGCGATGTGGACGGTAACTATCCGAAGTTTGCTGATGGCACACCCCTGACTCCTGACTTCAGTTTCCTGCCTCCTCATAAATTCTACGGCGATTTCTCGATGTGGGACACCTATCGTGCCGTTCATCCGTTATATAACCTCATTGTGCCTCAGCTGTCTGCAGATATGATGCAGTCATTGGTCACGATGTATGAACAAGGTGGTTGGTTGCCTATCTTTCCTTGTTGGAACAGCTATACAGCAGCCATGATTGGCGACCATTGTTCTGTAGCCCTCGCCGATGCTTATGTGAAGGGAATCCGCGATTTCAACGTGGGAAAGGCCTATGAGGCTATGCGGAAGAATGCTTTCGAGACACCGGCTTCTTATGAGGAATATAAGAATGGTATGGGCCGCAGGGCTCTGGCGAGCTATCTGAAATATGGTTATATCCCTTTGGAGGATAGCGTAAAGGAGGCTTACCATCAGGAAGAGCAGACTTCACGTACCCTCGAGTATGCCTTTGATGATTTCGCAGTTGCCCAATTGGCTAAAGCATTAGGCAAGGAACAGGATTTCAACGAGCTGATGCGTCGTTCAGAGAACTGGCGTAATGTCATCAATCCCCAGACAGGTTATTGTGACGGCCGACATCAAACATTGGGGGACGGTTCTTTTTTGTTTGACCAGCGCCGTCAAACAAAAAAGAACCGTCCCCCAATGTTTGAGGGGAATACAGATTATGTTCATCGCAAGCCTTGGATTACGGAGGGCGCTGCTTGTCATTATACCTGGTATGTGCCTCAGAATGTTGAAGGACTGGTGGAGGCATTGGGAGGGCCTCAGAAGTTCGAGGCGAAACTCGATTCCATGTTTACTGAAGGGCGTTATTGGCACGGCAACGAACCTTGTCACCAAATTGCCTATTTGTACGATTTCATCGGGAAAAGAGAAAAGACTATCGAACGTGTGGCCCATATTCTTGATACAGAGTATAATGACACTCCCGGCGGACTCTCTGGCAACGACGATGCAGGCCAGATGTCGGCTTGGTATATTTTCTCTTCGATAGGTTTTTATCCGGTCTGTCCAGCCACTGACCGCTATATGCTCTCTGCACCACGTTTCCAGAAGATTACCCTTAATCCAGATGGTGGCAGACCATTCGTCATTACCCCGAACGCCTTTCCTCAGGATCGCCACTTTATGACCCACTCTGAAATCATCGGCCATTAGATGAACTACATGAAGTTGGATTCTATTTGAGAAAAAGAAAAAAATAATTTTGTGTTTTTCGGTTTTTTTTCTACTTTTGCAGACGTAATTGACATAATACCTTACAGATGAGACAAATAAAGAACTCTTTTTCCAATACCTCCCGCATATTGTTGTGTGTGGCAATGATTGCGATGCTGTCGGTTTCTTGCTCTGAGAAGAGGCCCCAGCACATCATTGGCGTCTCGCAATGCTCCGAAGACATCTGGCGTCACTGGCAGAACTCAGAGATGCAGATGGAAACCAATTTCCACGAAGGAGTGGAACTGCGCTTTGCCTCGGCCTACGACAACTCAGAGCGGCAGTCGCAACAGATCGACAGTCTTGTCGAAAGTGGCATCGACCTGCTGATTGTGGCTCCCAACCAACTCTCGTCTGTATCTCCAGCCATCGACCGTGCTTACGACAAAGGCATCCCGGTTATTGTGTTTGAGCGTAAGACCGATTCACAGAAATACACAGCCTTTGTCAGTGCCGACAACTATGAGATGGGCCATCAGATGGGTGAGTATGTGGTGTCGCGTCTCAATGGAAAGGGCAAGGTGATGGAGATTTTAGGACTGAAGGGCTCTTCGCCGGCCGATGAACGGCATGATGGTTTCACTGATGCACTGAAGGATTCGGGTGTGGAGGTGGTGGCAACGATACAAGGCGACTGGACGGAGCCTACGGCCTACGAGGCGGTGAAAGCCTATAAGGGAGACCTCCAGGGCATCGATCTCGTATTCGGTCACAACGACCGGTCTGCTATGGGTGCTCGCAAGGCCTTTTCAGAGCGTGGGGTGCAGTTGCCGCTCTTCTGTGGCATCGACGGACTGCCTGGTGAGAACGGTGGTATTAGGCAGGTACAAGACTCGCTGCTCGAAGCCTCTTATATTTATCCTACGCGTGGCGATCAGCTCCTTCAGATCGCATTGGATATCCTCGATGGAAAGCCTTATGAGAAAGAGACCATGCTCACGTCGGCTCTGGTGACACATGAGAATGCCAAGGTGCTGTTGCTCGAGAGCGACGAGGTGATGCGACAAGCCCAGAATCTGGAGAAACTTCAGGAGCAAGCCAGCGGCTATCTGCAGCAACTCGCCACGCAGCGCACGATAACGCTCCTGGCGCTGGTTCTGATAGCCTTGTTATTACTGGTCTTGGTGCTCTTCATCCTATACCATCGTGGCAAGGTCTCGGCTCAGCACGAACGTGTGGTCAATAACCTGTGGAACCTGGAGATTCCCGTTGAGCAGGAACAGGAAACTGAATCAGAGGCGCCCACTGCGGAGCCTGAAGAACAAGATAAAGAATCTGGAGAATCTTCTGATGATGTTCAGGAACCCCTCTTTATCGTGCATTTTAAGAAAGTGGTTGAGTCACGTTTGTCCGACAGCGATCTGAGTGTCGACGATCTGGCATCAGCGATGAATCTCAGTCGCGTACAACTCTATCGCAAGGTAAAGTCCATCTCTGGTTCATCGCCTGTAGAACTGCTTCGTACGGCTCGTCTCAATCGCGGTTACCAGCTTCTGCTCACATCGGGCAAGAATGTGTCCGAGGTGGCTTACGAAGTAGGTTTCACTGCACCCAGCTACTTCACCAAGTGCTTTAAGGACGAATTCGGCGTCAGTCCTTCTGATTTGCAAGCGAAATAAAGTGTTAGTATTAATCGTTCATTCTGTAGCAGAATTGTTTCAAATAGTCAGTTTTGCTGCAGAATGAACGATTTTTGCATGTTGATGAAACATATTTTATCAGCGATATGGTGAAATCTACCTACCTTTGCACCAGAAAAAATGCTTCATACAATATGTTAGAGAATTAGTTAGTTAATTGTTAATAGTTAGGTTAGTTATTAAGTTAGAAAGATTGCTTTCAGGAAAAAGGCGCAGCTCGTGAGAGTCGCGCCTTCTTTCGTTTGACGGGCTTTTTTTACAAGGCCTTCCAACACTTTTTCCAAGGCCTACAAAAAAGTGTTACGAGGCCTTCCAGCAAAAAATGGATGGCCATCCCGGTTCTGTTTGCAAAAATCGTTCATTTCTAGCAAAAATGTTGCATTGAAACAAATCTTGCACGGGATGAACGATATTTTTACGCCCTCGCATGATAGATATATTACTTTTGCAGCAGATTTTAATTCACAAGAGTACTAATCAATTTAAAGATCAACAATGAAACAACTGAAAAAACTTTTTCTGAGTTTGATGGCTCTTCTGACGAGTACTATAATGTACGCGCAGACAGAGATCAGTGGAACGGTGATCGACCCAACTGGCGAGACGGTTATCGGAGCCACAGTCATGGAGAAGGGAACCTCGAACGGTACGATTACTGATTTCGACGGTAACTTCAAGATTAAGGTAAAGGAAGGCGCAACGCTCGTTTTCTCCTTTATCGGATTCAAAACTGAGGAACTGCCCGCCAAGCAGGGTATGCAGGTAACCATGCAGGACAATGCCAAGGAACTGGCCGAGGTGGTGGTGACTGGTTATCAGACCCAGCGTAAGGCCGACTTGACGGGTTCTGTATCTGTGGTAGAGGTGAAGGAACTGAAGACCTCTGCTGACACCGACCCCATGCGAGCCCTGCAGGGTAAGGTGCCAGGCATGACCATTACCAGCAACGGTTCGCCTGTAGGTGCGGGCACCGTGCGTATCCGTGGTATCGGCTCATTCAATTCTTCACAGGATCCTCTGTTCGTGATCGACGGTGTGCCTACAACGACCAACCTGAACACGCTGAACATGAACGATATCGAGTCGATGCAGGTGTTGAAGGATGCTGCTTCGGCCTCTATCTATGGTAGCCGTGCTGCTAACGGTGTGATCATCATCACCACCCGTAGCGGTAAGAAAGGCGACAAGGTAAAGGTTGATTTCTCTGCCAACCTGACTGCTCAGTTCTACAACGCCCAGTCGAAGATGAAACTGGCCAATACGGCTGAGTATGCTACGGCGATGGCTCAGGCTGCCATGAACGACGGTATTGATCCCGAGGCCTACGCCAACAACTACGGTCTGACACTGCACGCCAAGGCTGGTGTGCCCATCTCGGCCTACAACCCGGCTACCGGGCAGATGGAGGACTTTGTAGTGAATGGTAGATACGATGGTTACCTCAACGACAACGGGGGCAGAAGGACCATGCGCTTCAGCGATACCGACTGGTTGAAGGAGATTTCACGCACTGGCTTCTCACAGAACTACGACCTCTCGATCTCTAATGCTACAGAGAAGTCATCGGCCCTCTTCTCCTTTGGATATAAGAAGAACACCGGTATTCTGAAATACACTGATTTTGAGAGTTTCTCAGGTCGTATCAATACCAGCTTCAAGGTGAACAAGCTGATTACCTTGGGTGAGAACGCTACGATTACCTATTCGAATCAGGTGGACTGCCAGCCTTTGGAGAATGCGCTGAAGATGGCGCCAACACTGCCCGTCTATGAAGAGGACGGCGTAACTTTCTCTGGTCCGGTGGGTGGTATGAGTGACCGCCAGAACCCGCTGCGTGAACTTTATCACAACCGCGACAACCGCCTGAAGATGTGGCGTATCTTTGGTAATGCATTTATTAACATCGAGCCTGTCAAGGGTCTGCTGCTTCGTTCAAACTTTGGTCTCGACTTGTGGTCAGAGAACATTCATAGTGTGACTTATACATGGCATTCTGACGTTGTTAACAATTCAACTCCATCTGCCAACATGGGTGCCAAGACCTCGGTGAAGTGGACCTGGTCAAACACGGCGAATTATAATTTCAATATTGGTATCGACAATTCATTCATCGTATTGGGTGGTATCGAACTCCACAGAGACGTGGAAGACCGTTCGAATGCCTATGCTCAGATGTTTGCACTTGAGAACTACGATTATATGTTCCCTGATGCAGCTACTGGCACACAGCGTGCAGGCGGTATTCAGGAAGGCTACAACCTCGTATCATTCTTCGGTAAGGTTGACTACAACTGGAAGGATCTGCTGCTCGCTTCATTCACTATCCGTCACGACGGTTCCAGCCGCTTCGGTGAGAACAACCGCTACGGTACCTTCCCCGCTGCAACACTCGGTTATCGTATTTCGCAGCATCTCGGACAGGATTGGATCGACGATATCAAGGTACGTGCTTCTTGGGGACAGACTGGTAACCAGGCGATTTCAAACTATGCCCGTTACGGACTCTATGCAGCCACATACGGTGGTGGCCGTAACGAGTCGACAGCCTATGACCTCAAACTGGAAGGCAGCGGTATCTTCCCCTCTGGCTTCCGTGCCACACAGGCTCAGAACAACGACCTGAAGTGGGAGACCACCGAGCAGTGGAACTTCGGTCTCGACTTCCGTTTCCTAGGCAGTTCGATCTATGGTACCTTTGATACATATATTAAAAAGGTAAAGGATATGCTGATCAACCCTGCTTACCTGGGTTCGATGGGTGAGGGCGGTGCCAGCTGGCTCAACGGTCCTAGCCTTCAGAACTGGGGTATGGAGTTCTCTCTCGGCTATCGTCATACCACTGAATATGGTCTGTCATACAACATCAACGGTAACCTCGACTTCTATCGCTCCAAGGTGACTTACTTGCCTGAGACGACGACTGGTTCGTATGTTCACACAGCCAAGGAGAATCTAGTGGAGTCTGGCCGTCCTTACGGTTCAATCGTAGGTTATGTGGTCGACGGTCTCTTCCAGAATCGTGAAGAGGTGCTGGCCAGTGGTCAGGATAACGCCCGCGTGGGTGGTCTGAAATATGCCGACCTCGATGGTAATGGTGTTATCAATGAGCAGGACCAGACTTGGATATTCTCGCCCGTGCCCAACTTCTCTTGGGGTCTGAATATTGAATTAGGTTATAAGGACTTCGACTTCTCGATGTTCTGGCAGGGTGTTGCCGGTCAGGACGTGTACAACGACCAGAAGTTCCAGACCGACTTCTACAGTATCACTGATGCCGGTTCAAACAAGGGCAGCCGCATGCTCGATGCATGGACAACAGCTAATACAGGCTCTGATATTCCTGCTCTGACCACTAACAACACAGGTAATGAGAACCGTACTTCTACCTACTTCGTTGAGAATGGATCCTATGGCAAGCTCCGTCAGGTACAGATAGGCTATAACCTGCCGAAGAGCCTGATCAGCAAGCTGAACATGTCGAGTGCCCGCGTCTATATCTCTGGTCACAACCTGCTCACAGTGAAGACAAGCAGCCTGACCTGCTCTGATCCTGAGAATCCCCGTTGGATGTATCCTAACAGCACCAGCATCTCATTCGGTATCCAGACCTCTTTCTAAAGGTAAAAAGGTAATTATAGAGTTTATAGTTTAAAGTTTATAGTTTATAGATTATGAAGACAATATATCAAGCAATCTGCGCAGGTCTGATCGTATGCGGGACACTGACTTCTTGCGACAATTTCATCGATGTTGATCCCAAGGGCGTCATCAGTGAGGGTCTGGCAATGAGCCAGCCTGAGGAGATGGTGACGGCAGCATACGCCAAACTTGGTGACGACTGGTACACCTATCCGTTTAACCTCTGGCCCTATGGCGACGTGTCATCCGACGATGCTATGAAGGGCGGTTCTGGAACGACCGATACCGACTACCATCCCGTTGAGGTGTGGTCGACACTGACAGCCTCTACCCCTGGTGGCCACATGGATGAACTCTGGTATCAACTCTATTGCTCTATCAGCCGTTGCAACCGTGCTTTGGTTTCATTAGCCAATAGCGACGACATGGATGCACAGACGAAGACCATCCGTGAGGGTGAGGTGCGTTTCCTCCGTGCTCATTTCTACTTCAAGCTTGTGCAGCTCTGGAATCAAGTGCCCTGGATCGACGAAGATGTTTATTCCGTACATTCTGAGGAGCAGACCCGTAATGATGTGTTTACTCACGATGAGCTGATGCAGAAAATCATTGATGACTTTAAGAAGGCCTACGACGTGCTGCCTGAGAAGCAGGCCGACGGAGGACGTGCCAACAAGATCGCCGCTGCCGCTTATTTGGCCAAGTGCTACCTGACAAGAGCCTGGGGTGACGGCTATGAGGCAACGACGGGCGTGAACCATATCAATCAGGAGTATATGCAGAAGGTGCTGGAGTACACCAAGGTGGTGGAGAACTCACAGTATGGCTATCTGGAGGACTTCGGCGATATCTTCCTGCCCGAATACAAAAACTCCAAGGAGAGCATCTTCGCTGTGCAGCACTCTGACTATCAGGACGACAATACGCTCTACGGCCGTGGCAACTGGAGCAACATGCTGAATGGTTGCTGGGGTATCTGGTCGTGCGGATGGGACTTCCACAAGCCCACACAGAATCTGGTGAATGCCTTCAAGACCAAAGACGGTCTGCCCATGTTTGATGACTATAACAAGGAGATTGCTTATCCTATCAATGGAATACCTAATTCGCAGAAGTGGGATCCACGTTTGTTCCATACTGTCGGCATGCCTACCTTCCCCTACAAATATGAGACAGAATTTGTAAATGCCCAGGGCGAATTGAAGAAGATGATGACTATGGACAACTCGCGTACACCCAACACCTATGGCTACTATGCCTCGATGAAGGAGGTGCCACAACGCTCAAAGGGTGAGACGTTTGACAATCCCTGGCAGGCATTTGCTATGAACGACTACGTTCTGCGTTACACCGATGTAATGCTGATGCGTGCAGAAGCCCTGATTGAGACTGGTGCGCTCGAGGAGGCCCGCACCATCATCAATGCCATCCGTCAGCGTGCCAAGAACTCTGTAGCCAAGCACATTGCCTATGCAGCCGACCAGTGTGATATTGCGCTTTATCCTTCATCTTATTTCAGTTCAAAGGAGCAGGCCCGCAAGTGCTTGCAGTGGGAGCGCCGTCTGGAACTCGCTATGGAGAATGGTCGCTACTTCGACCTGCGTCGTTGGGGCATCGCCTCTCAGACACTTAATGCATTCTTTGAGAAAGAAAAGGATGTGGTCTACGAAGGTCAGACCTATGCTCAGTACTATAAGGATGCCCACTACACACCGGGCAAGAACGAGTACTTCCCGCTGCCTTATAACCAGCTCTATTATGTGCCAGGACTCTATGTGCAGAACAAGGGATATAATTAAATTGAAAATTGATAATTGAAAATTAAGAGTTATGAAAAAGATAACATTCATTATATTGGCGATGCTTGCACTTGTCATGACCGCCTGTCAGGATAAGGACATCGAGCGCGAGGGCATGAAACTGACAGCCCCTGATGCTGCCCAAATTACCGGCCAGCTCTCTGGCGACGACTACGTTTGGACATGGCCGTCACAGAACGGTCAGATGCGAGTGACTATCTATCGCAACGGTACCCTCTCGGGCAGCGAGACAGTCAGCGGCAATAGCTATACCCACAAGAATATTCCTACCAATGTGCCGTTTGAGTATGTATTCAAAGTCACGGATGGTAACAATGTCTCTACAGGTGTGATCAAGGCTTATACCCGTGAAGGCGCAACCTCTATCACAGGCGTTCAGATGAGTCAGGTTGATAAGACTGGTGGTTACGATGCACTCGTAGAGTGGAACCAGGCAGCTGACGCTTCGAGCATCCTGCTGACAGCCACCAACGGCAAGCGTACGATCAATGAAACACTCCCTGGCTCTGCCAAGAGTTATACCATCAGCGATGTGGAGACAGGCGACACGTGGGAGGTTAAGTTGGTGGCCAAAAATGAGAAGGGTACATCTCTTTCGACTACCGCTTCTCTCCGTATCGGTAAGACGGCCATCGGTTTCCTGAGCATCTATGCTACGCCAGAGGAACTGGTAGAGAAGGGCGATGACGACGAGGCTTCTGCCTGGTTGTGGCTGCACGAGACCTATCCTACGGCTCAGTTCATTCCTTTCAGCACCGTCACTTCTGTCGATGTGATAGATCCCTACCGTGTGCTCTTCTGGTTGCGTGACCTTGAGGGTGTGAGCGAAAGCGACGTTTGGAACATCCCTGCCGATGTGGAGGCTGCAACACCAGCGATTAAGGAATGGTATAAGAATGGTGGAAGCATGCTGCTTTGGAGTCATGCTACTGTCTATGCTGGACATCTGGGTCGCATCAGCCTCGATGAAATGAAGAGCAACGACCATGCCTTTGGTTTCGGTGAGGGTGGTATCAATGAAGATACCTGGCGAATGGCTGTAGAACTTAATCCCGACCACAAGTTCAAAAAGGATCACTCATCGCATCCTATCTACAAAGGTCTGGAGGTGGAGACTAATGCAGACACGAAGCTTATCGCCTTCAAGGGCCCGGGCTGGACAGAAGACCACAACTGTCTCTACTTCAATCTGCCAAGCCTGTGGACCGGTATCGGTAATCAGGAAGAGGCCTGCTACACACAGTGCACACAGATCTACGGTGTCTATCCTCTCGGCACTTGGGACAGCCAGATCTGGTGGGTCAGCCAGATGAATGTCTGGGAGGCTCAGCAGGGTAACACAGAGTTCAAGGGTACACTCCTCTGCATCGGTAATGGTGGTTGTGAGTTCTCAATGAAGAACCGCGACGGCTCACCCGACAAGAGTGCACATCCGAAGAACAATATCTATCAGGACAACGTGCTCAAACTGGCCAAGAACTCTCTGGAATATCTGAAGACGAGATGATGCTAAGAAGAATTTCAATGATGATGGTGACCGCTGCAATGGCGGTTACCTTCATCGGGTGCTCGAAGGACGATGACCATAAGCAGGATTATAATCCGCTGATCGATGACCCGAAGACGGAGGAACCTACCAAGCCTAGTGAACCTTCGACTCAGACGGGCTACAATGAGCAGTATCGTCCGCAGATTCATTTCACACCCGCCAAGAACTGGATGAACGATCCTAACGGAATGGTTTATGTCGACGGAACCTATCACCTCTTCTATCAGTATAACCCACAAGGCAACGGCTGGGGTAATATGTCGTGGGGTCATGCCACAAGTACTGACCTGATCCATTGGAAGGAACAAGCGGTTGCTCTCACTCGCGATGAATTAGGCGATATCTTCTCAGGCTCTGCCGTGATTGACAAAGACAATACCGCAGGCTTTGGTGCAGGTGCGATGGTAGCCCTCTATACATCGGCTTCCGGAGCCCAGCAGCAAAGTGTGGCTTACTCTACTGATGGAGGCGTTAATTTCACTCGCTATAGTGGTAATCCTGTTATCAAGAACAACGATGATAATCTCCGAGACCCGAAGGTGTTCTGGCATGCCGACTCTAAGCAATGGGTGATGGCCTTGGCTAAAGGTTGGGCGAAGGGTGTGGAGCTGTATGGCTCTAGCGATCTGAAGAACTGGAATCATCTGAGCACATTCGTTGTCGATCTGCCTGGCCGTCCTAATTTCCAGTGGGAGTGTCCCGACCTGATCCAGTTTGGCAATAAGTGGGTGCTGATTGTCAGCGTCAATCCTGGTGGTCCTGTCCTGGGTTCTGGCATGATGTACTTTGTAGGCGATTTCGATGGCAAGACATTCAAGGCCGATGCGCTCGACTATCCACTATGGCTCGACTACGGTATGGACAACTATGCGGGTGTGACGTGGAGCAATACTGGCGATCGTAAAATCATGATTGGCTGGATGAACAATTGGAACTATGCAGGCGATGTACCTTGCTCACCTTGGCGTTCAGCTATGACACTGCCACGTGAACTGAAACTGACGGAATATGGCGGTAAACCTTTACTCTGTTCTCCCGTAGTCAGTGAGATTGATAAGATTGCAGGCCAATGGCAAGCCGTCAGCACTGATGTCCTGCCTCTTGATGCACAGAAGTCGGCCTATCAGTTGCGAATGAACGTGAGTATGGACCAGAATTCCACCATTACGCTTAGCAACGGCAACGATGAGAAGTTTGTTATCGACATCTTTGCCAGTACACGTTCGCTTGCCGTGAAGCGCAATGCGGCTACCGGCAAGACAAGCTTTAACGGCAGCTTCTCAGTTCCGTCTATACAAGCTCCGTTTAATGTTGAGGGAGATATGGTCGTTGTTGATTTGTTCGTCGACCAATCGTCTGTCGAACTCATCACTCAAGATGGTGCCATGTCGATGACCAATCTCGTCTTCCCGCAGTCGATTTATGACCATATCTCTATGACCAATCCGAAGTGTAGCGTCCAGGTACGGTCACTGAGTAGAATATGGTAATCGTCAATCTGAAACACTAAAGAAAAATCGTTCATTGCTCAGAAAAATGTTGCGATGAACGATTTTTCTTAAAAAATGAAACATAAATTATAGTGTGAGAGCCTCATTTGCTGTAACTTTGCAGCAAATTCAAAAATAATCAAATGAATAACAAAATGAAAAGAACGGTATTTTTATTGTTGGCAGCGATGCTGACGACGGCTTTGATTAAGGCTCAGGTGACACCGATGGTGTTGGGCGACAGTCATGCCATGCTGAAGATGGAACAAGGTAAGAAGTATGTGCTCCTGCCCGTGCAGGAATCGGAGGATATAGCTTCGATTGCAGTACTGAACAACC
>JAEEGK010003132.1_pt1 | contig 41408 bp, 31 predicted proteins | sample 8958771 | NCBI WGS metagenome assembly JAEEGK01 (sample SAMN16246547, study PRJNA631951) | gut metagenome | biome: gut microbiome; feature: rumen; material: SC-attached | host: Bos | place: Iran: Karaj | collected 2018-10
TTATTGCAACGGAAAGTATGAACTTCATTAAGTTTATGGATGAAAGTGCCGTCATAGATGTTCTTCACGTTGGCGGAGAACTTGAAGATAGACACTTTACGGATAACAGTGATGTCGAACATGCCGTCATCAGGGATGGCGTTGGGCATCATCATCATGCCACCGCCATTGAAACGGCAGTTGCCCACGGAGAGGCTCAAGATGCTGTCGTCAAACACTTGTTGGCCATCCACCTCGATTTGCACATGGGTGACTTTGTATTTCAGCAAGCATTTCACCACACTCATCAAGTAACGAATGGTGCCGCCTTTGCCTTGTTGCTTCATCAGGTTGGTGGTGTTACACACCATCTCGTCTAAACCCGTACCGGCAGCATTGAGGAAATAGCGGATCTTGGGGTCACCATCGTTGTAATAGGTCAACTTGCCGATGTCGTGCGAAAAGGTATGTCCCGCCTTTATGATCTTGATGACTTCGTCGTACTCCAAAGGGATGTCGAAAGTACGACGCCAGTCGTTGCCCGTACCGATGGGAAGGGCCGCCATGGTGATGTCGGTAGTAGGCACAACATCTTGCATAAAAATACCGTTGATCACTTCGTTGTTGGTGCCGTCGCCGCCCACCGAGATGAATTTTCGATAGCCTTTCTCTACAATGGCATTACGAACGATTTCTATGGCATGACGGGGATATTCGGTCAATACATCATCGAATTCAATTCCTTCATCGATAAGTATTTGCTTGATTATAGGCCAGTCTCTTTCGGATTTTCCAACCGAGGCTTTCGGATTGACGACGACCAGCCATTTATCGTTTGTTTCGGTCATAAATAAAAAGTTTTCGCGGGTCAAAGATAGGAAATAAAACAATTGGTCAAGCCAAATGTTTTGATATTGGTGAAAAGATATGCATGATTTGAAAAGATAAGGTTTTTTTTTGTACTTTTGCAGTTTGTTTAAAAATATAGGAAAACATGATTACATTCAATGACAGAATCACGCTGGAAGAAGTAGAGAAAGTGCTGTATTCCAATGAGAAGATACAGGTTTCGGAGGCGTGGATGGACCGTGTGGAGGCATGTTACCGTTTTTTGGAAAGATTTGCTTCCGACAAAGTCATTTATGGCATCAATACGGGTTTTGGCCCTATGGCACAATGGCGTGTTGACGACAAGTATCTCAATGACCTTCAATATAATATCATCCGTAGCCATTCCACAGGCGCTGGCGAGCCTTTGGACGACCTCTATGTGAAGTCGGCCATGATTGCCCGCCTCGGCACGGTGCTGCAATGCCGTTCGGGCGTGCACACCGATGTGGTGAAACTGCTCGTTGAATTCATCAACCGCGAGATATTTCCTTTCATTCCCCAACATGGTAGCGTGGGTGCCAGCGGCGACTTGGTGCAATTGGCCCATATCGCCCTCTGCCTCATCGGCGAAGGAGAAGTGCATTTCCAAGGTCAATGGCGACCCACCGCAGAGGTGATGAAGGAAAACGGCCTCACTCCGCTCAAGATGCACATCCGCGAAGGCCTCTCCATCACCAACGGCACTTCGGTGATGACCGGCATCAGCGTGGTCAACCAGCATAATGCCGAGACCTTGCTCGACTGGGCTACCTTGGCTGCCGTTTGGATGAATGAAATCGCTTCTTCTTTCGATGACTATATGTCGAAAGGCGAGAATGACTGCCGTCGCCACGAGGGACAACAAGAAATTGCCCGCCGTTTGCGCGAACTCTCAGAAGGCTCGCAATGTCTCAAGAAACGCGCCCACGAACTCTACGACTATGGCCACTCCGACGTGAAGGTCTTTGAGCACAAGGTGCAGGCTTACTATTCGCTCCGTTGCACGCCACAGATCCTGGGTCCCATTTGCGACACGCTGAAATACACCCGTCAGATCCTTGAAGACGAACTCAACTCGGCTTGCGACAACCCCATCGTCGACCCCGAGTCAGAGTATGTCTATCATGGCGGTAACTTCCACGGCGACTATATCTCGTTGGAAGAAGACAAGGTGAAGATTGCCTTGGTGCGCCTCTGCATGACGGCTGAGCGTCAACTCAACTACCTGTTCCACGACCGCATCAACGGCATCCTGCCGCCTTTCCTCAACCTCGGCACATTGGGACTGAACTACGGCATGCAAGCCTGCCAGTTCACGGCCACTTCGACGACTGCCGAATGCCAGACCTTGGCTATGCCCAACTACGTGCACAGCATCCCCAACAACAACGACAACCAGGACATCGTCAGCATGGGCACCAACAGTGCCTTGCTCTGCAAGCAAGTGGTGGAGAACTGCTTCCAGGTGATGGCCATCCAATACATCGCCTTGGCACAGGCCACCGACTGCTTAAAGATTGCCGACAAACTGGCGCCCACTTCGCGTAAAATGTACGACAAAGTGCGTGAGATCATCCCGCTCTTCATTGAGGATACGCCGTTCTACAAGGAAATCGCCGAAGTTGAGAACTATCTGAAAACCAATCCTTTGAAATTGAAATGACAAAATACGCCCTCATTACCGGTGCCTCACGTGGCTTGGGAAAAGCCATCGCCTTGCGCTTGGCCACCGACGGTTTTGCCGTTATCATCAACTACCAATCCAACAAAGAAGCTGCCGAAGACACGTTGAAGCAAGTCCAAGAGGCTGGAGGCATGGGCGAGCTGTTGCCCTTCGATGTCTCGAACCCGCAGGCCATCGATACCGCCCTTGAATCTTGGCAAAACGCACATCCCGATGATTACATTTCCGTGTTGGTCAACAACGCGGGCATCCGTCAGGACAATCTGATGGTCTTCATGCAGGAAGAGCAGTGGAACCGTGTGTTGGACACCACCTTGAACGGCTTTTTCTACATCACCCGCCGCCTGTTGAAGGACATGATGACCCACCGCAAGGGCCGCATCATCAACATGGCTTCACTGTCGGGATTGAAAGGCCTGCCGGGCCAGACCAATTACTCCGCTGCCAAGGCCGCCCTTATAGGAGCTACCAAAGCCTTGGCACAAGAAGTGGCTGCCCGCAAGGTGACAGTTAACGCCATTGCACCTGGTTTTATCGCATCCGACATGACCAAGGACTTAGACGAGACAGAACTGAAAAAGCTCATCCCGTTGGGACGCTTCGGCAAGCCCGAGGAAGTGGCCGCCTTGACCAGTTTCCTCGCTTCCGACGATGCCGCTTACATCACGGGTCAGGTGATTTCTATCAACGGAGGGCTTTATACATAAAAAACCGGCGTTTCGACAGGCTCAACGACCTAGGTCCCTGAGCCCGTCGAAGGGCCGAATAGCTAGAAAGAATCAAACTATGAATCATAGAAGAGTCGTCATCACGGGCATGGGCATCTGGTCCTGCCTGGGAAAGAACAAAGAAGAAGTTGAAGCCGCCTTGCGCGAAGGCCGTTCAGGCATCGGCATCGACCCGATACGTACCGAATATGGCTATCGTTCCCCTTTGACGGGCATCGTGGAAAAGCCCCAGTTGAAAGGCGTGCTCGACCGCAAGCTCCGCATGTATCTCGCCGAAGAAGGCGAATATGCCTATATGGCCACCTTGGAAGCCTTCAAACAGGCGGGTATCGACGATGCCTACCTACTTGAAAATGAAGTGGGCGTGTTGTTCGGCAACGACTCATCGGCCAAGGCGGTCATCGAGTCGCATGAGATTACGTTGCAGAAGAAAGACACCACTTTGGTGGGTTCGGCTGCCATCTTCCAATCGATGAATTCCACCGTGACGATGAACCTCTCCACCATCTTCCACCTCAAAGGCATCAACATGACCATCAGCGCGGCTTGCGCCAGTGGCTCGCATTCCATTGGCTTGGGTGCTTTGCTCATCCGCAACGGTTTGCAGGATATGGTGCTCTGTGGTGGTGCCCAAGAGACCAACTACCTCTCGATGGGCAGCTTCGATGGTATCAGCGCTTTCTCGACCCGTGTCGACGAACCCACCAAGGCCTCGCGTCCCTTCGACCGCGACCGCGATGGCCTCGTGCCCAGCGGCGGTGCAGCGGCCTTGGTGCTTGAAGACTACGACCATGCCGTGGCTCGTGGCGCAACGATTTTGGCCGAGGTGTGTGGCTATGGCTTCTCTTCAAACGGCGAGAGCCACATCTCACAACCAAGCGAGGAAGGCTGCCAACGTGCCATGACCCGCGCCATGAACGAGGCAGGCGTGAAAGCCGAAGACATCGACTACGTGAACGCCCACGCCACCTCGACGCCCCAAGGTGATATGTTTGAAGCCATGGCTTTGAAGAATATGTTTGGTGTTACAAAAACACCTATTTCGTCAACCAAGTCAATGACAGGTCACGAGTGCTGGATGGCTGGCGCCAGCGAGATCGTCTACTGCATCCTCATGATGCACGGCGGCTTCATCGCTCCCAACATCAACTTCGAGCACCCCGACGAATACTCGGAAGGCCTCAACATCGTCAATGTGACAACGAACAAGACTTTAAACATTATCCTGTCCAATTCCTTCGGTTTTGGTGGGACAAATAGTGCATTGGTAATCAAGAAAATATAAGACAAATGGAATTATTTCCTGCTTTAGAAAAGGCTTATACCAAAGAACATAAAAAAGCTGGCGAAGCCCAAGAACTAGCCTATTTCATCGCTTTTGGCCCCATCATTTTCCAAGTGGGTCGCCTGATGATCAAGTTTGGCATCTTGGACATGCTGCGCGACAACGAACAGGGCCTGACCCAAGCCGAGATTGCCGAAAAGACAGGTCTCTCGCCCTACGCGGTGAAGGTGCTGATGGAAGGCTCGCTCTGCATCGGCCTCGTGCTGGTGAATACCGAAACCGACCGTTTCACCTTGTCGAAGACGGGTTGGTTCCTGCTCACCGACCCCGCCATCCGCGTCAACATCGACTTCAACCACGATGTCAACTATGAAGGTTGGTTCCATCTCGAAGAAGCGTTGAAGGAAGGCCGTCCCGCTGGTTTGGAGCATTTCGGCAGCTGGCCGACCATTTACGAAGGCCTCTCGCAGTTGCCGCCACAAGTGCAGAAGAGCTGGTTCGGTTTCGACCATTATTATTCCGACCACTCCTTCGACCAGGCCTTGCAGCTGCTCTTTGGCGATCACCCCAAGACCGTTTTGGATGTGGGCGGCAACACGGGTCGCTGGGCTTTGCGCTGCGTCGACTACGACGAGAATGTCAAGGTGACCATCATGGACCTACCGCAACAACTCGAGATGATGCGCGAGTTCACCAAGGGAAAGAAGGGTGCCGACCGCATCGACGGCTATGGCATCAACCTCTTGGACGACAGCCAGCCGTTCCCGACCGACAAGCACTACGACATCATCTGGATGAGCCAGTTCCTCGACTGCTTTGGCGAGGACGAGATCATGAGCATTGTGTCGCGTGCCGCCAAGATCATGGACAAGGATAGCCGCCTCTGCATCATGGAGACCTTCTGGGACCGCCAACGCTATTCTTCCGCGGCCTTCGCCTTGACGATGACGAGCCTGTATTTCACCGCTTTGGCCAATGGCAACAGCAAGATGTACCATAGTGGTGACATGGCCCAATTGGTCAGAAAAGCCGGCCTCGAGGTGGAGACCATCCACGACGCTCTTGGCCTCGGCCACAGCATTATGGTCTGCAAGAAATGATGAATGATAAAAAGGCTTCTGGCCTCTGGCTTTTGGCTTCTGGCAGCTTCACAAAAAGCTGAAAAGTTCAAGCCTCGGTTAAAGCTGCCAATGGCCAGTAGCCAGCAGCCAGTAGCCAAATTTGAATAATGTAAAACCTTGAAATAACAATTTATGGACAGACAAGAAATAGAAGCAAAAGTCAAGGAGTTCCTCATCGAGGACCTTGAGATTGACGAAGAAAAGATCCAGCCGGAAGCCCGCCTGAAGGAAGACATCGGCATCGACAGCCTCGATTTCGTCGACATCGTGGTCATCGTCGAGAAGAAGTTTGGCTTCAAGATCAAGACAGAGGAAATGGCCAATGTGAAGACATTCAGCCAGTTCTGCGACTACATCGAGCAAAAGACCGCCTAACCCAAGCATGGCCGACACCTTGCAACATAACGAATGGTCAGGCAAGACCGACGGACTGCCGTGGATGCAGCGTAGCCTCATCGCGTTGTTCCGTGTGTCACCATTGTGGCTGCCCTATGGCGTCATGGCCATGGTGGTGCCTTTCTATATGCTGTTCAGCAGGAAAGGCTATCAAGCCATGTACCAGTTCTTCCGCAAGCGTTTCGGATTGGGACCATGGAAAGCGTTTTGGTATGTCTATGCCAACCACTTCCGCTTCGGCCAGATCATTTTGGACCGTTTTGGCGTGTATGCAGGCAAGAAATACCATTTCCTGAAAGAAGGTCAAGAGTTGATGGATGAGTTGGAGAACCATCCGGAAGGTTTCATGTTATTGAGCAGCCATATCGGCAACTATGAGATAGCAGGCTATTCATTGAAGCCTAAAAGTAAGAGATTCAACGCTCTGGTGTTTGCTGGCGAGACGGCCACGGTGATGGAAAACCGCCAACGGTTGCTGTCGCAAAACAACATGAGCATGATTCTCGTGAAGCCCGACCTCTCGCATCTGTTTGCCTTGAATGCGGCGCTCGAAAATGGAGAGATTGTCAGCATGCCTGGCGACCGTATCTTCGGCTCGCAGAAGTCGGTCGAATGCCAGTTTTTTGGCGCGACGGCGCGTTTCCCCATGGGTGGCTTTGCCTTGGCCGTTCAGAAGGGAGTGGAGGTGCTGGCCGTCTTCGTGATGAAAGAGGGCATGAGGACCTATCACGCCTTTGTGCGCGCCATACAATGTGACCGTGCAGCCAACAAACGCGAGCAAATCCAACAACTGGCACAAGCCTTCGCTACGCAACTCGAAGACATTGTGCGACGCTACCCGACGCAATGGTTCAACTATTTTGATTTTTGGAAACAATGAGAGCGATTCAAGACATACCGTTGAAGGAACTGATCCCGCAAAGGCCGCCTTTCGTGATGATCGACCGCTTGGTGTCGAGCGACGCGGTGTTTTCGGTGACTGAACTCGAGGTGCGCCCCGACAACCTGTTTGTCGACAACGGCCGCATGACGGCGGCAGGCTTGGTAGAGAACATCGCCCAGACCTGTGCCGCCCGTATCGGCTACATCAACCTCAACAGCGGTGAGACGGTGAAAATCGGCGTCATCGGTTCCATCAGCAACCTCAACATTGCACGCACTCCCAAGGTGGGCGAGCATTTGGTGACGACGATCAAATTGTTGGAAGAAGTGTTTCAGGTGACCCTCGTCGAAGCCATAGTCAAGAGCGACGATGAGGTGCTGGCGCAGTGTAATATGAAAATCGCCCTGACAGATATGGATTCAAAAGATTGAGCATCATGGAGAATGAAAACATATTGTCGGTGACCCAACCCATCAGCATCCGCTTCAACGAGGTGGATTCGATGGGTGTGGTATGGCACGGCAACTACGCCATCTACCTCGAAGATGCCCGCGAGGCGTTCGGCGCGAAGTATGGCTTGGAGTACCTGATGATGTATGACGAAGGTTATTTCGAGCCCATCGTGGAGCTCAATCTCAAATACAAACAGCCGCTGATTTACGGCATGACGGCAGAGGTTTACATTGTCTATCGTCCCTGTGAAGCGGCGAAAATCGTCTTCGACTACGAGATTCGCGACCCAGAGACGAAGACGGTCTATGTCACGGGGCATTCGGTACAGGTCTTCATGGACAAAAACACACATCAGCTGGTGCTGAACAGTCCTGATTTTTACGAGAAATGGAAACAAAGATGGGAGGTAAATCTATGATCGTTAGCGTGGCCAACAATATCATCTCGCCTTTGGGCATGACCACTGCCGAGAACTACGCTGCGGTGAAAGCCGGGAAGTCGGAGCTGCGGCGCTACGAAGGCCATTGGGACTTGCCCGAGCCTTTTGTGGCCTCGCTGATGCAGCGCGACAAGGTGGAACAAGCCTTTGCTGCCCTAGCGGATAACGAGCGCTATACCTTCTTCGAGAAGATGATCATATTGTCGGCAGCCAACGCCTTATACCAAACCCACATCGACCCGACCTCGGACAAGGTACTGTTTATCCTCTCGACTACCAAGGGCAATGTCTTCCTCCTTGATAAGAGGGAGACTGGCTTCCCAAAAGAGCGGGTACTGTTGGGTGTGGCAGCCCGCCAGATGACGGAGTTCTTCCACAATCCCAACACCCCAATAGTGGTTTCAAACGCTTGCATCTCTGGAGTTTGCGCCCAGATTGAAGCCATGCGTAATCTGGAAGGTGGCCGCTTCGATTATGTCGTGACAGTGGGCTGCGATGTGCAGTCGGCTTTCATCGTGTCAGGCTTCCAGTCGTTCAAAGCCTTATCGCCCGAACCTTGCAAGCCTTTTGACGCCAATCGATGCGGCTTGAACCTCGGCGATGCTGCCGCCACCATCATTTACACCCGAAAAGAGAAAGTCGAGGAGAACGAATGGGTGGCCTGCCGTGGCGCCATTCGCAACGATGCCAACCATATCAGCGGACCGTCGCGGGTAGGCGAGGGCAGCTATCGTGCCTTGCGCTATGCCATCGGAGCTATCGACCCCGACAAGATCGCCTTCATCAACACGCATGGAACGGCGACTTTGTATAACGACGAGATGGAGTCGGTAGCCATCGAGCGGGCAGGACTGGCAACGGTGCCGGTCAACGGATTGAAAGGCTACTACGGCCACACCATGGGTGCTGCCGGCATCCTTGAGACCATCCTCTCTATGTACGCTATTGACGAACACAACATATTGGCAACCAAGGGCTTTGAGACATTAGGCGTCACCCATCCTTTGATGCTTTCCAACCAAAACCAAACGACCGACAAGCGGATGTTCATCAAGCTCTTGTCGGGCTTCGGCGGCTGCAACGCTGCCTTGCTCTTCGCGAAAGGAGGTGAGCCATGCTGAACCATAAAGTGATCATCAACCCCAATGAGGTTATCCTCGACGGCAAGACCTTGGACCACACTGAACAAGGAGGAGCCTTGCTGACAGAGCTTTATCGCACCTATGTGGGCGACTATCCCAAGTTCTTCAAGATGGACACCTTGAGCAAATTGGGTTTTGTGGCCTCCGAATTGCTTTTGCAAGCTGAAGGCGAGCCCCGTTTCGAGGCTCGTGAGGATCGCGCTGTCGTCTTCTTCAACAGAAGTGCTTCGTTGCAGGCCGATACCGCCTATCAAGCCACGATTCAAGATCCGGAGAACTTCTTCCCGAGCCCTGCAGCCTTCGTTTACACACTGCCCAACATCGTGACAGGCGAGATTGCCATCCGTAACAAATATTACGGCGAGACATCATTCATTGTCTTGCCTGAGAACGATCCGAAGATTATGGCACAACAATTGCAGTTGGCTTTCCTCGACACGATGACCAAAAGTATCCTCGGTGGCTGGCTCGACTGCACTGACGAGAACCACTTCGAGGCGCGTCTCTTTTTAATTGATAAACAACAATTTGATACTATCGAATCATCCCTTTTATAAGGACTAAACATAACAACAATTCAACAATTCAACAATCAACAATTCAACAACAATACAAATGGACGAACTGATTTACACCCTGAAGCAACAGATTATCGAGGCTTTGAACCTTGAAGACATGAAGCCCGAAGACATCGACGAAAACGCCTCTCTGTTTGGCGAAGGCCTCGGCCTTGATTCCATCGACGCCCTTGAACTCATCGTACTGATGGAGAAGAACTATGGCATCAAGTTGCAAGACCCCTCGCAAGGCAAGGAAATCTTCAAGTCGGTGGCAGTGATGGCCGACTTCATCCAGAAGAACAGGACAAAATAAATGACAGACCCGATTTACATAACTGGCACCGGTGTAGTATCGGCAATAGGTCTTGGCAAGGCCGCCACCTTGGAGGCGCTCTTGACCAACCGCTCGGGCGTGGGCCCGTTGAGATACCTGAAGACGGCACACAAAGAGTTTCCTGTCGGCGAGGTGAAGCTGACCGACGCCGAGATGCGTGAGCGTCTGGGCATCCCTCAAGACGCTGTCACGACGCGTACCGCACTGATGGGCATGTTGGCGTTGGGCGAGGCCTTGGACGAGGCGCGTCTCACTCCCGACATGCTGCCCAAGGTGGGCTTCATTTCAGGCACCACGGTAGGCGGTATGGACATGAGCGAGCAGTACTATCTCGACTACCTCAACGGTGACGCACACAAGGAATATATCTCCGTTTACGACTGCGGCAGTTGTTCCAAGATGACGGCAGGTCATTTCGGGAGGTTCGCTTTTGCCACCACGCTGGCCACCGCATGCTCTTCGGCCGCCAACGCGGTCATTCAAGGTGCCAATATGATCCGTTGCGGCGAAGCCGACATTGTGGTGGTAGGCGGTAGCGAGTGCATCACCAAGTTCCACCTCAACGGTTTCAACTCGTTGATGATTCTCGACACCGAGCCTTGTAGGCCCTTTGATGCCACGCGCCACGGTCTCAACCTTGGCGAGGGCGCTGCCTATCTCGTGCTCGAGTCGGCCGAGAACGCCAAACGACGGGGCGTGGCGCCCCAGGCCCTTTTGTCGGGCTATGGCAACGCCTGCGATGCCTACCATCAGACCGCCTCTTCTCCCGACGGAGAAGGCGCCTATCGCGCCATGAGAGAGGCTTTGGCCTTGGCTGGGCTGCAGCCTTCCGACATCGACTACATCAACGCACACGGCACGGGTACGCCCAACAACGATGTCAGCGAGAGCCAGGCCATGATGCGCCTCTTCGAGGGTAAGGTGCCTCCCGTATCGTCGACGAAGCCCTTCACTGGCCACACCACCAGCGCCTCGGGTTCCATCGAGGCCGTGTTCTGTATCCTTGCGTTGCAGCACGGCTTCTTGCCGGTCAACCTCAACTGGTCGCAGCCCATGGAAGATGGCATCGTTCCCGTGGCTAAACCCGAAAAGAAAACACTGAAGCATGTGCTCTGCAACGCCTTCGGCTTTGGCGGTAATGACTCGTCGCTCTTGCTGTCAAGTGCCAAGGTCCCTGAGCCCGTCGAAGGGCCGACCGATAGAATACCGGTGCTTCGACAGGCTCAGCAACCTGGTTCTATCTTCGTCCTCTCCGCCAAGCAGATCTCCATGCAGCAGCCGCTGAACGAGGAGTGGATGGATAACCCCATCAAGTATGATGTGCCTTTCACGCGCTCCATCGACCCAGGCTTCAAGGAGTATGTTTCTCCCATCGAGGCACGCCGCATGGGCCGCATCCTGAAACGCGCCTTGGCCACCTCGAAAGAGGCTTTGAAAGAAGCTGGCTGCGACACCGTCGATGCCATCATGACGGGAACAGGCTTTGGCTGCATCGAGAACACCGAGTTCTTCCTCGACGCCCTATCCAATGAAGGCGAGCAGCTGCTGAAACCTACCTATTTCATGCAGTCGACCCACAACACCATCAGCTCGCTGGTGGCTATCCAGACGAAGAACTACAACTACAACGCCACCTACGCGCACAAAGGCATCTCGTTTGAGAGCGCCCTGCACGACGCTTGGCTCCAGTTCCGCTTGGGCAAGATCGGCTCCGCTATGGTGGGCTGCCACGACGAAATGACGGAGACTTTCTACCGCATCATGAAGAAAGGCGGCGTGATGGGCCAGGACGACGAACGCTGCGGCGAAGTGGCCGTCTCCGTAGTACTCTCTCGTCATTGCGAGGAGGCACGACGAAGCAATCCAGACATATCGGCCCTTCGACCCTTCGACGGGCTCAGGGCTCAGGGTCCTCAACCTCTCTGTCGCCTCACCGGCCTCAAGATGTTGCACCTGCCCACGATGAACGACTTGATGGATGCCGTAACCACCATGCTGCAGTCGGCCGAGCGCAGCCTTGCCGATGTCGACTACATCCTTACGGGCATCAGCGGCAACCATGAGAATGACAAAGCTTACCTTGCCGAGACGAAGACCCTCTTTGGCGACAAGCCTTTGCTGAAATACAAACACCTGTTTGGTGAAAACTTCACTGCCTCGGGATTGGGCTTCTATGTGGCAGCGCAATGCCTCAAGATGGGTTATGTGCCAGCCGAGTGCTTTGTCGATGCCAACTTGGTCTCCGACAAACGGCCTACATGCCTGTTGTTGTTCAACCGCTCCGATGGGAATGACTATACGATGGTTTTATTGGAAAAGTAAAGAGAAATGTGGAAATATATAATACTCGTGTTATTGCAGGCCGGTTCGTTAGCGGGAGGCCAAGCCATGTTCAAGCTATTCTTGAACCGGATGGGAAAGTTTCAGTGGAACTGGGAGTATGTCAAACATGTTACCATGGAGCATGGATGGATCCTGTTCATGATGACGGGGTTCTTTAGTGTGTCATTCCTTTTGTGGGCTTATGTGCTGAAGAAAATGGAGTTTAGCCAGGCTTATCCTTTGTCGAGTTTAAGTTTCATCTTTGGCATGTTTTTGGCATTCTTTTTGTTTCATGAGAGCATACCCCTCACCCGATGGATCGGTGTGGTGCTTATCGTGGTAGGGTGTGTCTTGATCAGTATGAAATGATGAAAAGAATCTTGATGATAGTGATGGCTGTTGCGATGGCGACGGTAGCGGTGGCACAAACCGATGTGCCGTTGTCGGACAAGCAAAGCCAGGAAGTGATGGCCCAACTGACGGAGGCGGCCATGGGCATGAAGACCATGCAATGCCGTTTTGTGCAGAGCAAGGTCTCTACGATGCTGGCCGAGCCATCGGTGGCGGAGGGCACGATGCATTTTGCCTCGCCCGACAAGATGCGCTGGGAATACATCATGCCCTATGCTTTCGCCTTGGTGGTCAATGGCGACCGCATCGTAAAGGTGACCGACGGCCAGGCCGAGGTGCTCGATGGTAAGTCGGGCCGCATGTATCAGGGCATGGTGGGTCTCATCATGGGCAGCGCCTCGGGCAAGAAACTGTTCGACACCTCGGTGTTCGATGTCGTGATGTACGACGAAGACACTTGTTGGCGTGCCGAGATGACCCCCAAACGCCGCGACATGAAGCGCATGTTCAGCCAACTGGTGTTTCGTTTCGACAAGAAGACCAACGGCATCAGCCGCGTGGAGTTCAAGGATGCGGGCGGCGACCTCACCTCGATTCGCTTTGAGGACATCAAGCTGAATGAGGCGATAGGAGAGAAAGTGTTTGCAGAGTGAGACAAAAGAGGAGCACAAATCGCGCTCCTTTTTTTGTCTAAAGGAATAAATTCCTATTTTTGCCCTTTAATTACCGAATCACGATGCAATTCTTGGACAATCTATTGATTACTCAATCCATTTCGGATACCGAAAATGGTTTCACAGCTGTGTTACGCTGCAACCCCGAGCATCTGATCTATCAAGCCCATTTTCCAGGCAATCCCATCACGCCGGGAGCTTGCTTGCTGCAAACCGCTAGCGAGCTGCTGCAACATAAACTGGATCGTCCGCTTTTCCTGAAAGCGTCGAAGAACATCAAATACCTCAATGTGTTGGTTCCTGCCGAGGGCAAAGAGGTACGCTTCACTTTTTCGAATCTTGTTGAGAGCGAGACCGAATGCAAAGCCCAGGTGGTCATTGCCGACGAAGCTTCCGTCTACACCAAAATGTCGCTAACCTTTAGCTATGAACCCGTCTGATGCCATAGCGACACGGAACCTGATGCAGCAACGGAAAGTTTGCACCATCATGCCGACCTACAACAATGGCGGCACACTGCGCGATGTGGTGGAACGTGTGCTGACCTATTGCAACGATGTTATCGTGGTCAACGACGGCTGCACCGACGACTCCGCCGAGATTCTGGCATCGTTCGGCGAACGCATCACCGTGGTGGACTATGGCCGCAACCGAGGCAAAGGCTATGCCCTCAAACAAGGCTTCAAGAAAGCCAAAGCCATGGGCTTCGACTATGCCATCACCATCGACAGCGACGGACAGCATTACCCGGAAGACATCCCGCTATTTGTTGAGGCCTTGGAGCAACACCCTAGCGCCTTGATTGTGGGCAGCCGCAACCTGAAACAGGACAATATGCCTGGCAAGAACACCTTCGCCAACAAGTTCTCCAACTTTTGGTTCAAGATACAGACCGGCATCAACCTGCCCGACACACAGACGGGCTATCGCCTCTATCCCCTGTGTCGTCTGTCCCGCATCTTCAGCGCACGCTACGAAGCCGAGTTGTCGCTCTTGGTCTTCTCTGCCTGGCGCGGCACCGACCTCGTGCCCATCAAGGTCAATGTGTTCTATCCCGAAGACCGCGTCACCCATTTCCGTCCGTTTTGGGACTTCTTTCGCATCAGCGTGCTCAATACCATCCTTTGCCTCTTGGCCATCGTCTACGGCTGGCCTTCGCGATTGATCCACAAACTGTTTAACCCTAAAAATCGCTTGCGATTTTTTCTCTAATTCCAAATGGTTTTCAATAATAATTCTCTAATTCTCTACATTCTTGACAATAAAACATTCTTGATAAATAACAAGAAATCCTGATGAACAAGTTCTTCCTCAATATCTACGACTACCTGTCGAAACACAAAGCCTTCTCGATAGCCCTATTGCTGGTTGTCACGGCCCTCTGTGTGTTTTCGGCACTGCGTCTGGACTATAAGGAGAACATTGCCGACTTCCTGCCCACCGACCCCGAGAAGGAACGCTACACCTCGGTCTACAACGACATGAGCGACCAGGGACAAATCACCGTCATCTTCTCTGCCGATACCACCTTATTGGCCAATGATGAAGCCATCGATGCCATCATGGATGCCATGGATGCCTTTGAGAGCCATTGGAAGGAATACGACACGGCACAAATCGTCAGCGACTTGCAATGTCGCGTCGATGGCAGCGAAGTGTTTGACGCCATGGACTTCATCCGTGAGAACCAAGCCCTGTTTCTCACCGAAGCCGACTACCGTCGCATGGACTCGTTGCTGTCCGACCCCGACCATGTGTCCACTAGCATGGCCAACATCAAGCGGATGCTTTCCATGCCTACGGCAGGTTTCGTAGTAGATGGCATCAAGGCCGACCCGCTCAACCTCTATTCGCCTGCCCTGCAACGCCTCAACGCGCTCAATCCCACACAAAACTACCGCCTTGAAGACGAATACCTCTTCAACGAAAGCGGCGACAAAGGCTTTGCCTTCTTCTCGTCGCCATTCTCGGGCAGCGACACCCAAGGCAACGCCAAGATAGTGAATCTGATCGATCAAGTGGTTGCGCTGACCGAGAGCGAGCATCCTGGGGTGCGCGTCTCGGCTGTCGGCGCGCCCACCATAGCGGTCACCAATGCCCGGCAAATCAAGAGAGACAGTTTCCTCTCGCTCGCCATTGCCCTTGTGCTGATTTTCGGCATCCTGATGTTTACCATGGCGCGCAAGCGCAACCTGCTGTGGTTGGGCATCGCCATCCTTTTTGGCTGGATCTTCGCCTTGGCGGTCATCGCCTTGTTCAAGACGAGCATCTCGCTCATCGTGGTGGGCATCGGCTCGGTCATCATCGGCATCGCGGTCAACTATCCCTTGCATTATCTCGACCATATCAAGCAGGAACCCAACAAACGCGAGGCCTTGAAGGATGTCATCCAGCCTTTGGTCATCGGCAACCTCACCACGGTGGCGGCCTTTGCCTGTCTCGTCTTCGTGAAGGCCGAGGCCATGCGCGACCTCGGACTCTTCGGCGCCTTGACGCTGGTGGGCACCATCCTCTTCGTGATGGTCTTCCTCCCCCTGTTTGCCGTGGTGCCCAAGAAGACCAAGAAACTCTTCGTCGACGACGGCAAGGCACCTTCGGAGACCTGGCGCAAAATCAAGTTGTACGCTTTTTGGCCCTTGGTTATCCTCACATTGATACTCATCTATTTCAGCCAGGACACGGCTTTCGATGCCGACTTGCACAATATCAACTACATGACAAGCCAACAAAAGGAAGACTTGGCCCTATTGAGCGAATCGCTGCAGCGGGAAGGCGAGACCGACTTGATCTATGTCGTCTCTGAAGCCGCCGACATCCAGGAAGCCATCAGGCAAAACGAGAGTATAATGGCAGGCTTGCGGCAGTCGGTTCCCGATAGCATCGAATACAGCATCTCGGGCATGGACGGCTTGCTACCTTCGGTAGAGGCCCAAGAGAAGTCCCTTGAGATGTGGCAAGAGTTCTGGCAACGCCATGCTGGTTTGGCCGAGCAAGTCAAAGCCGAGGCAGTCAAAGCCGGTTTCACTGAAAACGCCTTTGAGCGTTTCACTGATGGCATCGACAAAGATTATCAGCCTTTGTCCGAAAGCGAGATGGAGCCTTTGACGGCTTTATGTGGCAACTATATGTTGCAGCATGATTCTTTGGCGCGGGTCGTGAACTTTGTGCGGGTGCCGATGAAGGATTCGGAGGTAGTGAAGGATCGTGTTAGGACGGCCCTTCGACAGACTCAGGGACCTCAAGTCGGCCCTTCGACCCTTCAAGCCGGCCCTTCGACGGGCTCAGGGACCTCGGTTTCTAATGGCTTCGCCTTCAGCATCAGCGATGTGGGTAACAACTTGGTGAGTGCGCTATCAAGCGACTTCGACTACATTCTCTATGTGTGCAGCATCGTGGTATTCTTCTTCCTCTGCCTCTCGTTCGGGCGTTTGGAGCTGTCGCTGCTGGCCTTCCTGCCTTTGACGGTGGGCTGGGCTTGGATCTTGGGCATCATGCACCTGGGCGGCATCAAGTTCAACATTGTCAACATCATCTTGGCCACCTTCATCTTCGGCCAGGGCGACGACTATACTATCTTCATCACCGAGGGACTGCTCTACGAATACGCCTACGGCAAGCGGATGCTGAAGAACTACCGTAACAGCGTCATTCTCTCGGGCATCCTCATGTTCATCGGCATCGGCGCGCTCATCTTCGCCAAACATCCCGCCATGCGGTCGCTAGCCGAGGTGGCCATCATTGGTATGGCCACGGTGGTTTTCATGGCCTGCTATCTGCCGCCCATCATCTTCGGTTGGCTGACCAGGAAAAAAGGCCAGTTGCGCGAGGTGCCATTGACATTGAAACGACTGATATATACCATTTTAACGCTTCTGGTCTTCGTTGTCTTCGTTCTCTTTATTTTCACGCCGTTCACTTTGGTTTACATGCTGTTGGGTCCCAACACCGAGAAAAAGCGTTACCGTTTCCATAAGATTATCTCGACATTCATGCGTGTGGCTTTGAAGCTGTTGCCGGGTGTGAAGTACCACTTGGACAACCTGTATGGCGAGACCTTTGAGCAGCCAGCCGTCATCATCGCCAACCACCAGTCGCATCTAGACCTGCTCTGCACCATCATGTTGCACCCCAAAGTGGTGTTGCTCACCACCGACTGGGTGTGGAAAAACCCCATCTACGGATTGGTGATTCGCTATGCCGAATACTATCCTGTCTCCGATGGCTACGACAAGAATGTGGAGCGCCTGAAGAGACTTGTTGAACGCGGCTATTCTATCGTCGTCTTCCCCGAAGGCACGCGTTCGGTGACGGGCGAGATCCTGCGTTTCCACAAGGGAGCCTTTTCGTTGGCACAAGCCCTTGGTATCGACATCCTGCCCGTTTTCATCCACGGAGCGAGTCATGTGATGCCCAAGAATGACATCGTATTGCGCGAAGGCCAGTTGTATGTGGAGATAGGGCAGAGGATGAAGGCCGATGAGGTGCAAGCGGTGGAGTCGCGCCCCTTGACATCGCAATTCCATAAATATTACATCCAACATTTTGATGAAATCCGACGCCAACGCGAGGACACAGAATATGTGTTGCCGTTTGTGCGTTACAAGTACATCTACAAAGGTAACGAAGTGGAACGCGCTTGTCGCCGCGACATAAAGAAAATCAAGGCAAGAGCTGCCGAAATCGATGCCTTGAACCATGGAAGCATCTTGATTCGCAACAGCGGCTACGGCGCCTTGGCGTGGACGGTGGCCTTGGTGCATCGCGACACCCAAGTGTTTGCCGTGGAAGCCGACAACGACAAGCATCTCGTCGCTTCCCATACCAGCTACATCCCCGACAACTTGCACTTCGTTAGCGAGGGAGAGGTGCTGCCAGACTGTGATTTTACAATGGATAACCAAGATTTCATGAAATGAAGAAATGCATCATCATCGGGAGTGGTTTAGGTGGTCTGTCGACGGGTGTCATACTCGCCAAAAACGGCTATGACGTCACCATATTGGAGCAGGCGTCGCAAGTGGGCGGCTGTTTGCAGTGTTTCATGCGCGATGGCGTCAAGTTTGAGACAGGGATGCACTTTATCGGTAGCCTTGACGACGGTCAAGTGCTTTCCCATTATTTCAACTATCTTGGCATCAAGGATAAGGTCGTGTTGAACCGCTTGGACCCCAAGGCGTATGATGTTGTGTCGCTGCAAGGCGAGCGTTTTGCCTTTCCCAATGGTCGCGAGGCCTTCATCGAGAAGTTTGCACAGCGTTTTCCGGACCAAAGAGAAAACCTTGAGCGCTATTGTGACTTGGTTGAGCAAGTGGCTTCTTTGTCGCCTTTCCGCGACTTGCAGCATGTTGTCGACGAGGACCGCTTTATTGACGACAAGTTGTTGTATCAGAGCTTGAGCGATGTAATCGACCAAACCATCACCGACCCCTTGCTGCGCGAGGTGCTGGTGGGCAACCTTTCGCTCTATGCCGCCCAAAGGGGAAAAACGCCTTTTGCGACACATGCCTTTATCTTCGATTTCTACAACAGCAGCGCTTTCCGCATCGTAGGCGGCAGCGATACTATTGTCAAAGCCTTGACCGAGGTTTTTGAACAACACGGAGGAAAGGTGCTCACCCGACGCAAGGTGACACAAATCTTGGTGGAAGGTAAGAAAGCCTCGGGTGTACTGACTGCGAATGGTGAGAGGTTCACGGCCGATGTGGTCATCTCCGATGTCAACCCAAAACAGATGATCGGCATGGTCGACGATGGGGTGTTCACCCAGGCCTATAAGTCACGCATCAAAGGTATCGCCGACACCACGGCGGTGTTTTCGCTGTTCCTTCGTTTCAAGGAAGGAGCCATGCCGTATCTCAACTCCAACTTCTATGGCTTCAGCACCGACTCTCCGTGGCAAATGAACGGGGACATTGACGATACATGGCCCCAAGGTTATCTTTATATGCACCATTGTCACGAGCCCAACCCGAAATATGCCCAAGGCGGCGTGGTGTTGGCCTATATGTCGATGGACGCTGTCCGAAATTGGAGCGACACCTCCATCGGACATCGGGGTAACGATTACGAACGCTTCAAAGAACACATGGCTGAACGCTTGTTGGATAGCGTCGAGAAGGACTTTCCAGGGCTTCGCGACGCCATAGAGGCCTATTATGCCGCTTCCCCCTTGACCTATCGTGACTATACATCCACGCCCGAAGGGTCCATCTATGGTCTAGAGAAAAATGTGAACAACATCGCCGACAGGGTGTCATACAAGACCAAAGTCTCCAACCTGCTTTTGGTCGGACAAAACATCAACTCGCATGGCATGTTGGGCGTGTTGGTGGGCACGATGAATGTGTGTCAGCATCTGTTGGGCGAAGCAAAAGTCAGGCAACAGATGATGGAAGCGAACCGAAAAAGCGTTGTCGTCATCGGTGGCGGCTTGGGTGGCTTGGTATCGGGAGCCTTGCTCGCCAAGGAAGGCTACAAGGTGACGGTGCTCGAAAAGAATGCCATCATTGGTGGGGGTCTGCAGACCTTCAAACGCAAGGGCGTAAGCTTTCCGACGGGGATGCATGTCTTCGGAGGATTTGGCGAGGAAGGCCAACTACGCAAGCTTTTCTCCTATCTCGGCATTATGGATCGCCTCTCACTCCGTGCCATGGATGAGGAGGGCTACGATGTGGTGAAAGTGCTTGAGGATGGAGCCTCCTATAGCCTGCCCAAGGGGAAAGAACATTTCATCAACTATCTGGGTGAGGTCTTCCCCTCCGAGAAAGCAAACATCAGGGCTTATGTCGACAAACTGTTTGCGCTCTCCGAAGAAGAAGACCTCTTCTATCTGCGCGAACAAAAGCCGCAAGTCTTCATGTCGGTTTCCGAGGATGCCGTCCTGCCTTACGATGAACTGATGGACCGTTATATCACCGACCCAAAACTCAAAGGCGTGCTCTCCTACCTCAACCCGCTAATGGGCGGCAAGCCTGGCACCACACCGGCCTTTATGAGTGCGCTGTTGGGCGTGCTACATATCGGTGGCACCTACCAGTTTGTGGGCAGCAGCCAACAGATGGCAGAGTTGCTGAAAGAGGTGATAGAAACGGCAGGAGGTCATGTGCTTGCCAACGAAGAGGTGGTGCGCATCGAGGTGGAGGGACGAGAGGTAAGTCGAGTCATCACCAAACAAGGCAACGCCTATCATGCCGACAGCTATATCTCCGACGTACACCCCGACGTGCTCTTGCGTCTGGTGGACGACAAGGCATTCCCAACCTCGTTCAGGAGCCGGATCCAGTCGATACCCGAGACCCGTTCGTGTTTCAAAGTCTATGTCAAGTTCAAGGAGGGCGCCTTCCCTTATGTCAACCACACGAATTACTGCCTCTCCGACTATGACACCAAGTATGACATCAGCCAAGAAGCATGGCCTAAAAGCGTGATGTATTACACCCCTGCCGTTGAAGGACAAGGTAGCTATGCCGAGACCATGGTCATCATCGGCGAGATGGACTATGAGTGGGTCAAGCCATGGGAAGCTAGCCAAGTGGGCCACAGGGGAGCGTCATACGAGCAATGGAAACGGCAGATGACCGAACAGGTGCTCGACTTCATGGAAAAAATCTATCCCGACATCCGTGAAAAGACCGAGTTTGTCATGGCCTCGTCGCCCTTGACCATCCGCGACTACTATGGCAATAAGGAAGGCTCAAATTATGGTTTTTTGAGAGACAGCCACAACATTATGCTCTCGCAACTGTCGGTCTTCACGAAAGTCAAAAACCTTTATCTGACAGGACAAAATGTCAATATCCACGGCATGTGCGGCGTGGCACTGACGGCCATACAAACCGTAGAGGCCCTTGTGGGTACCAATACTGTTGTACGCAAAATCAATAAAAGATAAAACCGACTATATAAAATTTTGTATTTTTGCAATTTCAACAATGTGAAATGGATACAATAAAGCTGAAACTCATTTATCCGAAGTGGAACAAACTACCGGGTCAAACGACCTTTAACCTACCGCCTCACGGCCCTGTTGCTTTTGCCGCCACTTTGCCTGAATATGTCGACATTTCGTTTACCGACGAGAATGTGGAACCTATTGATTTTGATGAAGAATGCGATTTGGTAGCCCTTTCCATGATGCTCACCACCCAGGTGAAGCGAGGTTGGGCTATTGCCGAGGAATACCACAAACGGGGTAAGACCGTCCTCGCCGGTGGCATTTCTACCATGTTGCATGCCGAAGAAATGGTCAATCATGTCGACAGCGTTTTCTTGGGTGAATCGGAAGGCCGTTCCGAGCAAGTCATCCTCGACTGGAAGAATGGTTGTTTGAAGAAGATCTACAATTTTATGGGTAACCAACCTCCCATCGAGAGTGTGGGACCCTGCCGCCGCGACCTTTACAAACGCGACCTTTACAACCACAAAGGCGTGCAGATGGTCGACCTCTTCAATGCCAGCCGTGGATGCCGCTTTAGTTGCTATCCTTGCGCCGTGTCGTATCTGGGAGGACGTAAGTTCCGTCCGCGTCCCGTCGACAAGGTGGTGGAGGACATGGCAGGCATCGAGAACAACCGCCTGTTCATCGTCGACAACTCGTTGGCGCAGGACAAGCAGTGGGAGATGGACCTCTTTCGTGCCATCGCCCCGCTGAAGAAGAAATGGATCAGCCACACCATTGAGGACGACCCCGAAGTACTCGACTTGGCCGCCAAGGCGGGCGCCTGGTATGTGTATCAAGCCGTTTACGACACCTCCGACTACATCAAGGAGCGTGTGAAGCGCTATCATGACTATGGCATTGGGGTGGAAGGCACCATCCTCTTTGGCCTCGACAACCAGACCGAGGACGACATCAAGCGCCTCATCGACTTTTTGGGTGAGATTGACCTCGACTTGGCCGAGTTCACCATTTTTGCTCCCTTCCCGCACACCAAGGGCCACGACGACCTGTTGCGCCAAGGCCGCATCTTCGACTTCGACTGGGACCACTACAACGCCGGTCAGGTGGTGTATCAGCCCAAACACATGTCGCCCGAGAAGTTGCAGGAACTCTATGACTATGCTTGGAAGAGTTTCTATGCCAGCGAGACGCAAGAGTCGAAGATGTTCCGCCTGTTCTGCAATGTCGCCTTGCGCGAGATGGAAGACGGCACCTATCGCCCCCGCGACCGCCGTTTGGCCAACAAGTCGTTTGGTCGCGATGTCGACCGCAGCAAACGCAATGTCAATGTTCGTGTGGAATAATCTGTAGAGACGCAATGCATTGCGTCTCTACAACAATTTAATGTTTAATCGAATCAATAAATGAAAGTATCTCCAGAATATTACGACGAGATTTTCCCCTTCAAGGGCGAATGGGACATGGAATCGACTTGCGGTCTAAAGATCAGGGAAGTGGAAGGCAAGACCTATGTCATCGTCACAGAATTGTATCAAGATAACCCAGGCACCTCTGTGACCTATGCCGGTCGCAAGTTGGCCGACCAAATTTGTGAAGCAAAGCACCTGAAATTGGAGGACATCGTCTATTTGGAATGTACTCCCAACACCAACTCGAAGCTGTCGTTCTACGATGAAGAGTACTTCCAGGTGGATTTCTTTGCCGACATGCAACACAAATATCGGCAGCTTTCGAAGGAAGAGGTGATGAAAATATTGAATCATAATGAGAATTAAGACACTGTTAACCAGTTTACTAATTGTTTTCTACATAGGAACATCGATGGCACAAGAAAAAATCCCGATATGGAAAGATGTCCATGTGAAAGGCGCTCGAAAAGTAGCATTGATTCCTTTTATTGCTGACGAGAATCCCGACGGAAAGGCCATCATCGTTTGTCCAGGCGGTAGTTACTATTGGCTTGACAAGAAAGTGGAAGGCGATTCGGTGGCAATGTGGCTTCGCGACCAAGGCATCACCACTTTCGTGTTGCATTATCGCACGGCGGGCGTTCCTGCTTTCGCTTGGCGTTACCGTTATCTCTTCCGTGGCTATCAGTATCCTGATATGCAGACCGATGCGCAACGGGCCTTGCAATGGGTGCGCGAGCATGCCGAAGACTATCATATCAACCCCGAGAAGGTAGGTATGTTGGGCTTCTCGGCTGGCGGCCATCTGGTTTTGTCGGCGGCTTTCTTCAAAGACCACGACTATCTCAAGCAGGTGGGTGTGGTGACAGAGACCAGCCTTCAGCCCGCTTTCGTGGCTTCGCTCTACCCCGTTGTCACCATGGCAGAGGACTGCGTCCACAAGCGTTCGCGCCGTGGGCTGCTGGGAGATACCCATGTCAACGATGTCAAGTTGCAAGACTCGCTCTCGCTCGAGCGGCATGTTCCCAAGGATTGTCCTCCCATTTTCCTTGTCAATTGCGTCGACGACCCAGTGGTCGACTACCGCAACTCCGTACTCTTGGACGAAGCCTTGACGGCTGCCGGTGTCAACCACCGTTATATTCAGTATGCAACAGGCGGCCATGGCTTTGGGATGAGCAATTACAAGGGGAGTGCCGAGTGTCATGCCTGGAAGGACGAGTTCGTCAAATGGCTGAAAGAAATTGGATTTTAAAACATAAACCATGATAACCCACGACATAGAATACCAATCCGTTGACCAAATCAAGGCCTATCAAGAAAATCTGTTACATGAGGCTTTGGCTTACCTGCAAGCCCATTCGCCCTACTATCAGCGGATGTTCAAGAGTTATGGTATACGCATCGAGAAGATCAAGCACATCGAGGACTTGGTGAAGATACCGTTTACCGAGAAGAAAGACCTCCAGCTTTTCAACGAGGAGTTTCTGTGTTGTCCCAAGGACAAGATCATCGATTACATCACCACCTCGGGCACGCTGGGCGACCCCGTCACCTTCGGCTGCACCGAGAAAGACTTGCAACGATTGGCCTTCAACGAGAAGAAGTCGTTTGAATGCGCAGGGGTGCATCCTGGCAATGTGGTGCAACTGATGACTACCCTCGACAAGCGTTTTATGGCTGGATTGGCCTATTTCTTGGGTCTGCGCGAACTGGGTGCAGGTGTCATCCGCGTAGGTAATGGCATCCCCGAACTGCAGTGGGACACCATACGCCGCATCAAGCCCGACACCATCATGTGCGTACCTTCGTTTATCCTGAAGCTGATACAATACGCCGAGGAACATAACATCGACTATAAAAATAGCAGTATCCGCCGTATCATCGGTATCGGCGAAGGTATGCGCGACCAGGACTTCAACCTCAACCTGTTGGGGCGCAAGATCAAGGAGAAATGGGATGTGCAGCTCTTTGCCACCTATTCTTCGACGGAGATGGGTGCCACCTTCTCGGAGTGTGAATACGGCCTCGGAGGCCATGTGCACCCCGAACTCATCATCGTTGAGATCATCGGTGAAGACGGCCTGCCCGTTCCTGACGGCAAGCCTGGTGAGATCGTAGTCACCACCCTCGGCGTGGAGGCCATGCCGCTGCTGCGTTTCCGCACGGGCGACATCGCTGCCAAGATTGTCGACCAATGCAAGTGCGGGCGTAATTCTTATCGTCTCACCCCGCTCGTTGGCCGCAAAAACAACATGATCAAGCTGAAAGGTACCACGCTGTATCCTCCTGCGATTAATGATGTCCTGGATAACTCCGACTTTGTCGAGAATTATGTCATCGAAGTTCGCCAAAGCGAGGCGGGCACCGATGATGTGGTGGTAAAAATCGGGTTGAAATATGAGCCCGACTTCGATGTGGTCAAGACCTTGAAAGACAGTTTCCGTTCACGCATCCGCGTGGCTCCTGCCATCGAAATCCATTCGGTGGATGAGATTCGGCAGATCAACTATCCAGCCAAGAGCCGTAAACCCATCAAATTCATTGACTTGAGAAACAGATGACAACCGATTTCGACGATATCAGACCTTTTAACGCGGACGAGATTCCCGCTGCGACACAACGCATGGCCGACAGTGATGTGGTCCCTGCCATTGCGCAATACCTTGGGGTTCCCGCCGAAGCCTTGCGGGAGAGAATCCGAAGTATCAAGACCATATCGGAGTTCCAATACGGCCTGTTGAAGGAAGTGATCGAGACCTTGCTTGAAAAGACCACGACGCAATTCGATTGGGCGGGTTTGGAGAACATCGACGAGAAGAAACCTTATCTTTTTGTCTCCAACCACCGCGACATCGTGCTCGATGCCATGTTCTTGCAATATATCCTGGCCAAAGTAGGACAAAACACCTGCCAGATTACCTTCGGCAGCAACCTGATGTCGCATCCCTTTGTCATCGACTTTGGCAAGGTGAACAAGATGTTCCGTACCGAACGCGGTGGTTCGCCTAAAGAGTTCTACAACAGCATGATGCACATGTCGGAATATATGCGTCATGTCATTACCGAGGTGCATGAGTCGGTGTGGATTGCCCAGCGCAACGGCCGCACCAAAAACGGCATCGACGCCACCGACCCAGCCATCATCAAGATGTTTGGCATGAGTCGTCGCGACGACAGGGTGGTCTCGTTGGCCGAGCTCAACATCGTGCCAGTTGCGGTTTCGTACGAATGGGAGTCATGCGACAAACTGAAGACCTTGGAGTTGTATCTGACCAAGAAGAACGGCCATTATGAGAAGAAACCAGGCGAAGATCTCAACAGCATCTTGACGGGCATCATGCAGCCCAAGGGCCATGTACATTTCCATGTATGTCCTCAAGTTACGGAAGACGACCTTATCGCTTTGAATGACTGCCCCTCGGGCGAGTTCTACAAACGCGTGGCCGAACTGATGGACAGCCGCATCAATCCGCATTTCTATCTCCATCCGAACAACTACATCGCCCATGACCTGCGAAGTGGCAGCGATGCCTATGCTGATCATTATACCAAGGAGCAAAAAGCAATGTTCATCAAATATATGGATTGGATGAACGACTATCCCGAGATGAACCGCCAGGAATTGGAAGAGATTTTCTTGGGGATTTATGCTAATCCAATAGACGTGAAATCGAAATATTGACCTTAAATAAACAATAATCATGAAGAAACTATTATTCACATTGATGCTGATGGTTGTAGGTTTTGCAGCCTTGGCACAGGAAAACGTCACCCCACAAGAATTGGTGCGTGAAAACTATAACCTTTGTTTTGCAGAAAACAACAAAGCCATTACCGATGTAGAACTTCAACAACTGCTTGGTGAAGATATCTATGGTAGTTATTGCAGTGGCAGAAGTCTATACAAAGTGGGTAATGGTTTGAAAAACGGAGGTTGGGCAGCTTTTGGTGGTGGATTGGGAATGATGGCTGTTGGAACGGGGTTATTGCTCAGTGCCCATGAAACTGAGAACGAGGGAACGAAAAATGGGGGAGCAGTGGTTTTGTATTTGGGTATGTTAACCTTTATCAACGGAAACATGCTCATCCCCACAGGCTATGTCCTTCGTGGCATAGGTGCTGGAAAAATTAGCAGAATTGCCGATGATTACAACCTAAACAATAAAAAAACGGCTATTTCCTGTCGTTTTTCACCTGCCATTATACCCGTGAATGTTCCGCAATCACAGGGCAATATGGCGTACGGAATGACGTTTAGCGTCAATTTCTAGTCTTTGATCAGTTTCTTGTAATCGACCTTCCCGTTGCCGTTCATCGGCAAGGCATCAATCAACTCGATGGCAGCTGGAACGAGGTGAACTGGTAAGTTCGCCTCACAGTAGGCCATCAGTTCTTTTATGGTGGTCTGGTTGTCGGAATCCTTCAGCACCACAAACGCCTTGGGCAGGTGGCTCTCCGAGTGTTCGGGGTCCTGCATTGGCACCACGGCACAAGCCGTCACCAAGGGATGCTGCATCAGGCAGTCCTCAATCTCTACAGGAAAGACTTTGGAGCCGTCGTGGCGGACGATCATGCGTTTCTTACGGCCTATCACAAAGAGGTTGCCTTCCTCGTCCAAATAGCCCATATCGCCCGTATGGAGCCATGGGTTGCCGTCGGCATGGGTCTGGATGAGGTTTTTGGTGGCCTCCTCGTTTTGGTAATAGCCGAGGAACTTCAATTCCGAGCGGACGCAAATCTCGTCGTCGAAGGTCTTGACTTCATAGCATGTCACAGGTTTTCCAGAGAAGCCTTGTACGTATTGTTTAACATTGCCTTGTGGTGTGAACGAGATGACGCCTGCCGTCTCGGTCATGCCGTAGGCCTTTGTGATGTCGTAGCGGCACCCGCCTTGATGCAGACATTCGTTGATGCGTCTCTCAAAAGCAGTGTTTAGGATGTCGCCTGCCACATTGATGGATTTCAGGTAGGAGAAGTCTTCTTGGACCTCTTTTCCTTCGTTGACGAAATCCCAATATGCAGGCACCGAAAAGACATGCTGGGGTCTGTATCGGGTCAGGATCTTCAGGAACTCCTCGCGGGGAGCGAGGGGGATGATGACGACACGCACGCCATGGAACAAGGGGAGCAACAAAGTATTCGTTCCAAAGAAAGCGAAGATGGGCAGGATGCAGAGTGCCGTGTCGTCGCTTGAGAGGTCGTTGAGAACGGGCGGGTCGGGAAACACGGAGTGCATGATGTTCTCGGTGGAGAGCATCACGCTTTTCACCGTGCCGGTAGTGCCGCTGGTCTGGAACAAGGCGGCCATTTCATCGGGCGACCAATGATAAGGCTCGGTATCGTCTTTGCCTTGTGCTGTCTTGATAAAGTCTTTCCAATGGCAGAATTTCTTGTGTTTGCGAAACACCTTTCTCCGTCCGTTGAACCACTCACCAACGCCAAACCAGAATGAAAACCCCGGGATGGAATCGGCACCCGAGCACACCACGACTTTCTCGACGTTGAGTTGGGCGTCGGCAGTGGCCAGGTTGGCCGCATAAAGGCCCATGACAAACAGCATCTTCGAATGGGTTCTGTCAATAATCTTGCAAAACTCTTCAGGCGTGTATCTGACATCGATCATGCAAGGGATGGCGCCGATTTTGTTCAGCGCAAGGAAACACATCAACGACTCGGGCATGGAAGGCAAAGCCAGGCAGATGATGTCGCCACGCCCTACGCCATGTCGTCTGAAGGCCAAGGCTGTGGTATCGATTTGTTCCAGCAACTGCTTGAAAGTCGTCTCCTTTCTGAAATAACTCAAAGCCACTTTATCGGAAAACCTTTCCGCAGCCTCCCTGTAGGTTTCGTACAATCCCGAAGCGGTTTCTTTCATATTGGCGCTGTTTTTTTCGACAATGAGGTGGCAAAGATACAAAAACTTCATAAAAATTTAGAAAAGAGCGTGTTTCGTTGGAAAAAACAGACAAGTGGAGTCATAAAAAGAAAAAGTCGTATTTTTGCACGCACTATTTTTCCAAAGTCAAAAAACCACGATGATAGAAAACTATCCCAATCCGAGAAGAAAGCATTGTGAGACAGGCACTTTTCTGAATATGTTGGAGTACTACGGATATCAGATCAGTGAGCCTATGGCTTTTGGTATTGGTTCGGGTATTTATTTTCTTTATTCGCCTTTTTTACGGATGCGCGGCGTCACCTTGCCCATGCTTCGCATCAAGCCTGCTTGTATTGTGAAGAATTTTGCCGAAAGGATGCATATTGGCTATCATGGCATGAGATACGGTTGCAACGTGAACAAATCGATGCGCGATCTCGATGAACTGGTGGAGAAAAAAATTCCAGTCGGTGTGGTGGTCAGCGTGAGCGGCTTGACTTACTTCGGGAAAATTGTCAATGAGTCGCATTTCAATGGCCATGTGTTGACAGTTATCGGCAAAGATGGTTCTAACTATACCATCGCTGATTCCGACAGCCGCCTATATACCGACGACTATGTCTACATTGATGAAGAGACAATGCGCAAGATTCGTTTTGCCAAAGGTCTGGCAGCCCCCGAAGGACGTATGTTCTATCTCGACCCGCCATCGGCTGATTTTGCCGAGAAAGTCGACCTGAAACCAGCCATTGTGCATGGATTGGAGGAGTCGTGCTACCGTATGTTGCGGATGCCTCTTTCTTATTACGGATATACGGGCTTGCATCGTTTTGCCAAGAACCTGAAGCGATGGAAGGCTTATTTTTCAGATGAATTGAGAGGATATATCCTGTTGTGGTTTTATAGGCTGATTGAAACGGCGGGAACGGGTGGTGCTGGTTACCGTTACATCTATTCCGACTTTTTGAAAGAAGCCGCTACAGTGTTCCAAAATGAGGTACTCGATGACTGTTCGACATTGATGAACAAGGATGCCGACACTTGGCGCCAATTCTCCTTGGATTGCCGTCGCTATATGAAAAGCGAAAATGTGACCTTGAACGAGATGGCAGACATTTTGGAGACCATCGGGCAACAGGAGAAAGAGATTTTCACCCGAATCGATTCGGAGTTTCTCAAGTCCAGTTCGGCACTAAAGTATGCATAAATAAACAGAGCAGAAGCTATGGGTCCCCTGATACAAAAGACATCGCGTTGCGCCGTCATCGGACACGGCAGTTGGGCTACGGCCATTACCAAAGTGTTGATTATGAATGAGTCGTCGGTTTGCTGGTATGTCCGCAATCAGGAAGTGCTTGAATCGTTGCGCACCGAAGGCCGCAACTGTCGTTATCTCTCCGATGTTGAGTTCGACATGAGCCGCATCCATCTTACTGACGATGTAAATGAAACTGTCGACAAGGCCGACATCATCTTTTTGGTGACGCCTGCACCTTATCTGAAGTGCTATCTTTCCGACTTGAAAACCCCATTGCAAGACAAGATGGTGGTTTCTGCCATCAAGGGCATCATTCCAGAAGAGAATCAGTTTGTTACGGATTATCTGAAACAAAACTATGGTTTGACGGATGCGCAGTTATGCTGCATTAGCGGTCCCACTCATGCTGAGGAGGTAGGCCATGGAAGGCTTACCTATATGACTTTTGCATGTTCTAATATAGGCAATGCCCGAGTTGTGGGAGAAAAACTGAAGACACCTTTCATTAAGGTCAACTGTTTGAGAGACATGCACTACTTGGAGCATTCTTCGGTGCTGAAAAACATTTATTCCGTGATGGTAGGCATGGCGATGGGCTTGGGCTATGGCGACAATTTCATCGCTGTATTGGTCTCAAACTGTATCAAGGAAATGTATTTCCTACTCGCCCCACAGAGTGTCAACGACCTCACCAAGTTCAATCCATCCAATTTCTTTGGCGACTTGTTGGTGTCATGTTATTCCAGTCACAGCCGTAACCGTCAGCTGGGTGTGTTGATTGGTCGAGGTAACACGGTAAAGACTGCCCTCAACGAGATGACTATGGTGGCCGAGGGATATTATTCTTCCGCCTTGTTACCATTCCTTCCTGAGGAACAACGCCGACAACTCCCCATTGCCGAGAAAACCTACCAAGTGTTGCATCAGGGCATGTCGGCCCGCAAGGCTTTGAAAGACCTTGAGAGCCTATTGGAATAAGGGTTGAAAACCATCAAGCCAGATAGGCCAAAAGGGCGATAAGAGCAATACCGAGGGCAATAGCAATGAGCACTCTCCATACCGAGACAGGAGCCTTACCGCCCACTTTGCCGGTTTGGCCATTCACCGCAAACTGATATACTTTGTCCTTGTATTTGAATGAGGAAATCCAAGTCGGGACAAGGAGGTATTTGTAGGTGATGTTGCTGTAGAGTGTAGAGAATCTGACCGAATCGGCACGGTTGGCATTCCAATGCCTGCGAACGTAAGAGGAAATGTCGGAATACAGTCGCGACTGGATGGTTTTTTGCGCTGTTTCCCAGCCATCCTTCAGGCCAATGGAATAACGTTCGGCGATGAAGCCTGCTACCACTTGAGGGGAATAAGGCACTAGTTTCGAGAAATCGAAAGGCTCGCAAGCTCTCACGCCCGAGTCGGCTTGACGTTTCGAGGCCATGACGGTCACATCGTCGAAAAACTCCTGATAGATGCCGCTAACATGTCGCCAATCGGTAACTGTTTTTCTATTGCCGTCTTTGTCTTTCACAGTGCGGTCATAGCCAGCACGTGCAGTAAAATTGGACGTGGTCTGTGCATCGTAGGTCCAATAGGGGAGATACACGCCTGTGAAAGACTCGGGGCGGGCACTCTGTTTGGCTTTTCTTGGTGCAAACAGCTTGCCTTTGAGCCATTTGGTAAAGCTTTCTCCGGCTTGGTTTTTGGTGATGGCGAAGGGGCAAACCGCACCAGGAGCAATGGTGTTCTCGTTGGCAGCTGGCATCACACTGGTGGAGCCGCAGAAGGGGCACACGGCAGCGGTTTCGAGAGCATCGTAAACCGTCACCGCACCGCATTGCTTGCATTGCACTTCCTTTTTCTGCTCACCCCAATCGAAACTATCGGTGTGCAAAGCAGATTCGAAATCCATCTCGCAGATTTCATTCTCGCTGTCAGCCTTGGGCAACTCACAGGTGTAGCCACAATATTCACAATGCATTCCACCCGTGGCAGGGTCGAAGATGACCGTAGCGCCACAGTTAGGGCATTTCTTATCTGTTTCTTTTTCAGTTGTTTCCGAAAAGATTTGTTCTTCAGGGTTGTCGTAGTGTTCTGACATAAGTTTTATGTGTTATTGCAGAAATAGCAATGCAAAAATAAGGTTTATTTTAATCTTTTGAGCAATCAACGAGAATAATTTCTATTTTTGTCCCCAAAGTAATAAACAATTAGTGTATGAACAGAAAGACTCTACTTTTTCTTTTTTTCGTCCTAATGATTTTACCCTTTGCCGCTGTTGCACAAAGTATTACGGTGAGCGGTAAGGTCGTTTCAAGCGACGATGGTTACGGTCTGCCAGGCGTCACCATTCAGGTGAAGAATTCGTCTAATGGAACCGTGACCGACATGGATGGCAACTACAGCTTGAATGCCGACAGCAAAGATGTGCTGGTGTTCAGTTTTGTAGGTTACAAGACTAAGGAAGTGGCCATCAAAGGCAAGAACAAAATCAATGTCACCCTTGAGGTGGATTCACAAACGCTTGATGATGTGGTGGTTACCGCACTCGGCATCAAGCGTCAGAAACGCGAATTGGGTTATGCTACCGAAGAAATTGGCGGCGAACTTATCGCCAAATCTGGTTCGGGAAGTGTTATCAGCGCCTTGAGCGGTCGTTCGGCAGGTGTGCAAATCATCAACCCTAACGGTGTCGATGGTGGTTCTTCACGTATCACCATCCGTGGTAACAACAGCATCTTTGGCGACAACCAACCCCTCATCGTGGTCGACGGTGTGCCGATGACCAACGAAGGTGGTGTCACTGATTGGAGCGGTGGCCGCGACTGGGGTACTGCCCTTAATAACATCAACCAGGAGGACATCGAGAGCCTCGACATCCTGAAAGGCCCTACGGCTGCCGCTCTTTACGGCTCGCGTGGCGGTAACGGTGTGGTGCTCATCACCACCAAGAAAGGTTCGAAACAACGCGGCTTGGGTATCAGCTATTCGGCTGGATTCAAGATTACTACGCCTTATCTCTATCGCGATGTGCAAAACAAATATGGCGCTGGTGGCCCCATCACTTTCCATACGCCCACTTTGAAACCCATTGAGGGCATGACGGATGAAAATGGAAACCAAGTCTATGAATATCCTGGCATTTATAGCGTCGATAACGGTCCTGCAGGCGAGCCTACCAACACCACTTTCGGCTACTACGGCGGCGCCCAAAGTTGGGGCCCTGCGATGAACGGCGAGAGCGTTCTTTGGTGGGACGGCGAGGTGCGGAAATACGACCCCCAGCCTGACAACCTGAAGATGCTCTTCAAGAATGGTCACACGATGAACCACAACGTGGCCTTCCAAAATGCCGGTGACTTCGGTAGTGTCCGCGTTTCTTTCACCGACTCACGCACCGACGCCATCATCGACAACTGTAACTTGAAGCAGACCACAGTCAATGTGGGTACCTTGATTAATGTGTCAGAGAAAATCAAAGTTGATGTTTCGTTCAACTACTTGGACTACTTCCGTCTCAACTCGCCTGAAATCGGTGAGTCGAACAGCAATTTCAACAAAGGCCTGCTCTATAGTTGGCCCCGCAGCTGGAAAGGCCTTGAGGCCACATCCTATGAGAACGAGGACGGCACAATGAACCAATTTGACGGCTATCCTTATATGTACATCTACAACAGTACGTTCTGGACGTTCTACAACAACAATACCACCCTCGACCGCGACAAGATGTACGGCTCCGTCCGCTTGATGTACGACATCACGCCTTGGTTGAGTGCCAGCGCCAAGGTAGCCTTGGACTGGACTGTCGACGACTATACCACCAAGCACAAGCCCACCACCCTCGATGGCATGGCGGGCGGCTACTACTCGAAGAGTAAGTCGAATTCAGTGACCCGCGATATGGACTTCCTGCTCACGGCTTATAAGGACAAGATCTTTGGCTCGAAGTTCAATGTGCGCTTCTCAATGGGTGGTGAACAGTATTATGGTTACCGCGATGGCCTCAATGGTACTTCGGGTAAATGGGCTTATGCCAATCTCTACGCCATAAGCAACTACTCCAACGCTACGGAACGCACCTTTGGTGAGTCACGGTGGGAGAAGCAAGTCAATTCGGTTTATGCCTTCTTCAACATGAGCTACAGCGATTGGTTGTTCTTGGATGTTACAGGTCGTAACGACTGGTCGTCGACCTTGCCCATCACCAACAACAGCTATTTCTATCCCTCCACTACCTTGAGTTTTATCCCGACCTCAGCTTTCAAGAACTGGAACTGGGGTCCGGTGAATTACCTCAAGTTACGCGGTTCGTGGGCACAGACCGCCAGTGACACCGATCCGTATCAGCTAACTTATACCTACAGTACAGGCTCTTTTGGTCATCAGCTGTCGGCCGCCTTGCCTACCGTTGTGCCGCCTTTGGAGCTGAAGCCCCAACGTCAACGCGCCTATGAGTTAGGCTTTGATCTCGGACTGGGTGCGAGGTTCAATATGGACTTCACTTATTACGACATCTATTCTTGGGACCAGATCCTTTCCTCGCCGCTTGCTCCCTCATCGGGGGCCAACAATGTGACCATCAATACAGGCGTGGTGACCAACAAGGGTATTGAGGCCATTTTGACCTACGACATTGCCCAAGGCAAGGATTATGGCGTTCAGGTGGGCATGAATCTCGCCCGCAACAAGAACCGCATTGTCGACCTGGCAGGCTCCGACATGTACCTGCTTTCCGAAATTTGGGGTTCTAACGGTCCTGCCATCGCAGTGGAAGAAGGAGAGGAGTACGGCACCATCTACGGATGGGATTATGTGTATGAATACACTATGCCCGACGGCTCCGTCGTGGGACCATTCTACGATGCCAATGGTAAACCCATGCCTTTGCTCAATGAGACGGGTACCACTTATCTGAAGACCGACAATCGCGTGCCGGTTGGCAACTGCGCACCTTTGGTGACGGGCGGTATCAACATGAGGGCATCCTATAAGAACTGGTCGCTCTATGCCTTGGTCGATGCCAAATTGGGTGGTCAGATTTATTGCGCCTCCTATGTAGTGGGTATGCAGACAGGCCAAAGCCCCGAAACCCTTTATGAACGTGAAGGCAACGGTTTGCCTTACTACGAAAACGACGAATTGCTTGGCAACTACGGCATCATTCTACCGGGTTATTGCATCAACACTGAGACAGGCGAGGCCGTTGAGAACGATCATGTGGTGCATTACCTCTACAAATACATGCCCAACTTCGGTGGCTGGGGCAATATCCTCAGCACCCCGGGCATCGTGAACAACACTTGGATTAAGATGCGTGAACTTTCGTTGACTTACGACTTCCCGCGCAAATGGCTTGACAAGCAGAACCTCTTCAAGCAGGCTTCCATCTCATTGGTGGGTCGCGACTTGTTCTATTTCTACAAGACCCTGCCTGACAACATCAACCCCGAAGGCACCCAAGGCTCAGGCAACGCCCAAGGCCTCGAGTATGCCTCTTATCCTGGTTCTCGCTCATTTATGGTAACACTTAAAGTCAATCTCTAAAATCGAAACATCATGAAAAGATATATTCTCATCATTTGTGCAGCAACAATAGCTTTAGCCTCCTGCACCAAGAACTTCGAAGAGATGAACCAAAACCCGTTCTCGCCAACGGGGACGACCGTCGAGGCCTTGTTTAATGGCGTGGTCAGTTCCTTGCAGCAGAGCATGAACGAGCAGTTCTACCTGCAAAACGAGATTTGGTATCCCGAGACGGAACTCGGTGCCTTGACTTCTGAGGCTTGGGGCAACTCCCAAATAGGAACCTCAAATGTATGGTCCGACTACTACCTTATGTTGTCCAATATCCGTGAGTTGGAAAGACGTTTCGACAGCTACTGCGAGGAGCATGCTGACAGTGCCGTATGTGACAAAGCACGCGCCCAACTCAACATACTGAAAGCTTACCAGACCTTTAAAGTCACGGATATCTTCGGTGACATGCCTTATACTCAAGCTGGGCGAATCTGGGAAAATGCCTCTTCACAGGCAACAATGAAACCTGAATGGGATACCCAAGAGAGCATCTACAAATCGCTTTTGGAAGAACTGGTTTGGTCGCGTGACCTCTTGCATGCTGACTCCGTCACCACCGCTAGCGGCAACGAGTATTACAAGCTGCCCTACGAAGTGCTGCTCAACAACGATTATACACTTTGGGCCGAGTTTGCCAACTCACTCATTTTGCGTCACGGTCTGCGTATGTACGACAAGGATCCCGACTATGCCACACCTTTGTTGGTGGAGGCCTACAACTATATGTACTCCAAAATGAGTACATCGGGCGGTGGAGTTACAGGAGGAGGCATCTGTTTATGGCCCAGCGTGTTGGGTACCAGCTGGGACAACAACTGGTCGTTCCGCGAGCACAAGCACCTGCGCATGGGTGAGACCATTTGGAGCTGTCTTTCTTCAACCGACGACATGGACGGTAGCGGCATCTTTGACTACCGCACCTACCTCTTCTTCGACACGAGCCACAAAAACGACAGCTTCCCCGATGGTGCCTGGCGGCCTTACCCGCAGATCCGCACCCTCGAGACGCCCACCGAAGGAGGTTCTCCTTACGCACAGAGCCGCGACGGCAACTATACCTTCAAAGGCCCTTCGTGCCTCTTCTCGCCCTTCAACTACTACCTAACGCGTGATGAGAAATATGTGCCTCAGATTTTGGTTACCTATGCCGATGTGCTTTTCATAAAGGCAGAGATTGGCGCACGCGGCATCGGTGGCATCACCCTCTCGGGCATGGATCTTGATCAGATGCTCTTCCAAGGCATCTACCAGTCTTGTCTCTTTTGGGCACACATGCCACAAAACACTAGCCGTTGGACCTTTTTCTATCCAGAGTATACCAGCTATATTGGGAACCTGGATATTTGGTCGTACTGTAACAACATGGCTTCTAACGTGATGAACAATGCCGTGTATATGAACTTCGACTTCGATTATTCTAACGAGGCTTATTTGGAGCTCATCTATCAACAGCGTTGGCTCAACCTCTTCCGTCAGCCTTGGGAAGCCTGGGCCTTAGCACGCCGCACCATGGCGACGCCGACCACCACCGACCATGCCAAGCTGACTTCATTCCGTATGGAATATCCCCAAAAGGAAATCGAATACAATTACGAGAACTACACCAAGGAATTGGCAAGGATGTCGCATGGCGACACGCGTCAGACCAAGGTGTGGTGGAACGAGTTTTAGTTTAGAGTTTAAAGTTTAGAGTAATTATAATTTAAAGTTAAAAGTTATGAAAAAACTATCCCTAATCCTTATGCTTTTGGCTTTCTCCTTTGGGATGAACGCCCAAGTCGAAAAGACCTTCGACTTCAACGATTATGAGTATGGAGAGAACCCGAACCATCTCCTCAATGGCCAAGACGGCTGGTATGTCCGCGTGCACCACGCAGGCAACGGAGCCTTCACTCCTTTGTACACCGACTATATGGGCCACTTCTGGGGCACCACGCCGCCCATCCCGACGGCCGACGAGACCATCGGTGTGTTCTCTGATGCCTCCGGTACCGCTTTTGGTGATATCGCCACGCACGACATCACCCAATATGGTTTCGACTTCTCAAATGGCGGTATCATCGAGTTTGAATGCGACATCCTGCGTCAGTGGTGGGGCGATTTCTTCGGCATCGGCTATGATGGCGATGGCGACGGCTCAGTCCTTCCCCCTTTGCGTAAGGCCTCCTCTTCCAACGCCATCTGCGAACCTGTCTATCCCGATGAGAACAGCACGATTCCCGATGGCGGCATCTATCTGATGATGACCGGCGTCAACCCGAGTAACCCGCTCTTCATGAACGGCGTGGTGCTGCCCAACAACACCATCACCAGCAATATCCAGCCCATCGGAGCGGAAAGCCACTGGTACCGTTGGAAGGTCTCCATCGATCTCGATGCCAACGATGGTCAAGGTGCCGTCACTCTCTTTATGAAGTATGACGATCTCAATGCCGAATGGGAGGCTGTACCGGAATGCCAAGGCGTCAATGCGGGCCTCACTCCCGGCAGTGGTGACAAGTATGACCCTGCCATGTGGCACTACATTTATATGCTCAACAGCGGTTGGGGTGGCTTCGACAATTTCACCATTCGCCATTTCCCTGGTGGATTAGCTGCACAATTTATCGACTTTGCTGAAATCCCTGACCAGTTAGTCTATAATGCTCCCATTACACTTGAAGCCACTTCTACTTCAGGACTGCCAGTGACTTTTGAGGTTGCCCAAGGTCCGGCTACCATCGAAGGCAACATCCTAACCCTTACGGGTGAGGAAGGCACAGTGAAGGTGAAAGCTATCCAGGCTGGTGACGGCACACAATGGCAGCCTGCTCCCACGGTGACACGTACTTTCTATGTTGTGGATCCCGAAAACTATGAACCCGAGATTACCATTCGTCGTCCCTACGAAGGAACCAAGGTGTTTATGCCCGACTTCGAGAATCCCGTGATGATTGTGTTGAGTGCCTATATCGAACATGCCAATGCCATTAAGTTTGAACAAGTGAAATGCTCCGTTGATGGTCAGGAACTCTATTTGAAGACCGATTATCCCAACAAACCAGAGAATGGCTATTGGTACACCACCTGGACCCCCTCGGGTGTAGGCACCTACAATATGACGGTAAGCATTACGCAGACAGGTGGCAAGGTCACCACAGCCTCCAACACATTTGAGGTGACTACGAACTACGATGATATGGTGGTTTCCGCAATGAATGGCGAGATGGTGGCAACTACCTCACAGTTTACCGACCATGGCGAATACGCTTTCCCAACCCATGTCAATGCCTTCAAAGCCATCAACCTGCATTATCTGCACAACTGCGTGAACGGCAACTGCAACACTTACGACCATATCAGTTATGTCCGTGTGAAAAACTACCGTGGCGAATGGGTGGAACTCTGCCGCTATATCACCCCGTTTGGTGTGGAATGCATTGACGACCTCGATGTGACCGACTTCACCTCAGTGCTGCAAGGACTTGTCGAATTTGAGTATTATAGCGAACAATACGCAACGGGCGACGGCTACAACCCCACCGCTATCTTTGAATACACCAAGGGCACTCCGGAGTATCCCTACGTAGATATGCAGGAGATTTGGTATGGCAACTACGCCTTCGGCGATTATTCAGACCCATGTCCCATCCCGACTCGCACGGTTGAGTTTGATCCTTGTGTCGAAAAGGCCAAGCTGCAAATCACCACTTCGGGACACAACTGGAGTGATACAGGTAATGGTGCCTACAATACGGGCAACGCCGCCGAGTTCTATCATGCCCATCACAATATCAATATCAACGGTGGTACAACCTATACTCAGGATTTGTGGGAAACCTGTAGCCCCAATCCCGCTGGATGCCAGCCTCAAAACGGAACATGGCCACATAATAGGGCTGGTTGGTGCCCAGGAAGCATGACTTTGGTGTGGGACTACAGCCTCGACGACTATCTCGCCAATGGCCATGCCGACGTGCTCTATGAGTTCGACCCGACTTATGTCGACCAATGCCACCCCAACTATCCCGACTGCGTGAGCGGCCAGAACAGCTGCCCGGATTGCGAAAACTCCAGCAACCCGATATTGAGAGTCTCTGGTAAGGTGGTGACCTATAGCCACAACACCGACATCCTGACTGAAGTTCCTGAACTGCCCGATGTGGACGCAGAGCCCTTCCAAGTAAGCATCACTCCTAATCCGGCAAGAGGCCAAATGACCATCACCACGGACTACGAAAAGGGTAGAGCCAGCGTCGTTATCATCAACCCGCAAGGTGTCAAAGTGCGTGGTTTCAGCGTAGATGGCCAGCGCACCATCGACGTGAGTGACCTGCCCTCCGGCATGTACTTTGTCCATGTCATTGGTGGCAAGGTGGTGACGAAGAAGGTGATGATTCAGAATTAAGAATACTAAAACTTACACTACAAGACCTCCTGTTGGCAACGACGGGAGGTTTTTTATATACGTACCAAAAAAAAGCGTAACTTTGCGGCTTCAATTGAGAACAAAAATAATACAGATATGAAAGTTGCAACACTATTAGGCGAACGTTTCAAGAAAGCACCGGCCGACTGTGTTTTCGACAGTCAGGCACTGATGGTGCGTGGCGGCTACATTAAGTCGGTGGGAACCGGTTTGTTTTCCTTCTTTATGCCAGCCAAACGCATCGCTAAGAAGATAGAAAACATCATCCGTGAGGAGATGGATCGCATCGACGGTCAGGAAGTGATGTTCCCCGTCGTGATGCCAGGCACGCTGTGGCAGGAGTCTGGGCGTTACAACAGTATCGGCTCGGAGCTGCTCCGCTTCAAGGACCGTAACGGCATCGATATGGTGCTGGGCATGACCCACGAGGAAGCCGCTGTGCAGCTGGCCCGCGATGCCGCGAAGAGCTACACGCAGTATCCTTTCATGATCTATCAGATCCAGACCAAGTTCCGTGATGAACCCCGTTCGCGTGGCGGCTTGATTCGTACCCGTGAGTTCACAATGAAGGATGCCTACAGCTTCCACACCTCGCAAGAGGACTTGGAGCAATATTATGCCAAGGCGTACCATGCCTACGACCGCATCTTCGCCAGAGCTGGCGTGCCACAGGTGGTGGCCGTGAAGTCCGACTCAGGCATGATGGGTGGCCGCATCTCACATGAGTTCATGCTGCTTACCGATATTGGAGAAGACACTATCGTCATCTGCCCCGAATGCGGTTACCGTTCCAACAGCGAAGCTGCCGACTGCATTGTGCACAACGAAGATTATCCCATCGAGCCTCTGGAAGAGGTCTACACCCCCGACCAAAAGACCATCGAGGATGTGTGCAACTTCCTGCACAAGTCGCCCTTGCAGTCCTGCAAGGCCGTGCTATACCAGCGCAACATGGATGACAGCCTGGTCATCGTCTTCTTGCGCGGCGACCTTGAGGTAAACGAGACCAAGCTCCGTAATCTGCTGGGTGCTGAGGTGCATGCTGCCACCGTCACCCCTGAAATGGGTGTCTGTGCCGGTTTCATCGGGCCGAAGGGTCTGCCAGAAGGCATCACCGTGGTCTATGATGAGTCGCTGAAGACCTTGAACTCTTTCGTGGCAGGCGCCAACAAGGTGAACTACCACTTTAAAGGCATGAATATGGCCCGCGACCTCGGTGAGGTGAAGTACGACAGCGTGGCCAAGGCTACCGCTGGCGGCATTTGCCCTGTGTGTGGTAAGCACAGCATCACCATTAGCCGTGGCATTGAGGTGGGCAACATCTTCCAGCTCGGCACCAAATATACCGAGTCAATGAACATGCAGTACCTCGACAGCGACAACACGCTGAAGTACCCCATTATGGGCTGCTACGGCATCGGCGTGGGTCGTTTGATTGCCTCGGTCTGTGAGGTGAGTCACGACGACTACGGTCCGATATGGCCTATCACCATCGCCCCTTGGCAGGTGCAGATTTGCGCTTTGCGCATCGCTGATGAGAACGTGCGCCGCGTGGCCGACAAGGTCTACGAAGACCTGAAGAAAGCGGGCGTGGAGGTCATCTACGATGACCGCAACATCAGCGCAGGCGTGATGTTCTCCGATGCAGACCTGTTGGGTGTGCCGCTGCGCATCGTGGTCAGTCCGAAGACGCTGGAGCGCAATGCCATCGAGTTTGCCTCGCGTGACAAGTCATTCAAGGCTGACCTCAATCCCGACAA
>JAEEGK010003135.1_pt1 | contig 41380 bp, 29 predicted proteins | sample 8958771 | NCBI WGS metagenome assembly JAEEGK01 (sample SAMN16246547, study PRJNA631951) | gut metagenome | biome: gut microbiome; feature: rumen; material: SC-attached | host: Bos | place: Iran: Karaj | collected 2018-10
CCAATCCCCAATCCCCAATTTTTTAATTTTTTATTTATTTATTGCTTATTTTTTTTATTTTTATACATAAATTATTCATTATTTATTAATTATTTTAAATTTCTAATATTATTATTTTATATTTTTATTAAAATTTTTTTAAAATTACTAAATTTTAAAATTTTTTTTATATTATTTAATATAATTTTTATATAATTTTTTATTTTTTAATATATATTATTATATAAATATTTTTACATAATAATTAAGTCCAAATATTTACTACTCCATCTGCACCACCTGAAGCTAATCCTCCATCTTTAAGTATACATAAACAATTCACATATCCATTATGTTCTTTAAAAATATACAAACATCTAAAATCAATATCCCAAATTTTAACAGTTTTATCTGCAGAACATGAGCAAATTCTACCATCTTTTAATTGTTTAATTGATAAAATTCCAGCAGAATGTTGCTTTAATTCTTTTGTATAAGTTAAATTTTTATTCCAAACAATCATTTTACCACTTCTATCACCAGTAACAAGTCTTCCATCTCTTAATAAACAAACAGATAAAACAGCCATTTCATGATCTTTAAAAGAATTCAAAACTCTAAAATGTTTATCATAAATTTTTATTGTTTCATCATCAGAACAAGAACAAGATCTAGATTTATCTATTGGTATAATATTTCTAACCCAATTTGAATGATCTTTTAATATATATTGAGCTTTTAATTTTTCATTATAAATAATAATTTCTCTTAAAGAACAAGATGCTAATTTATCACCTAATAAAATATTTAATGCAATAACTGGATTACTATGTTCTTTTAATGTTTCAATTGTTTTATTTTGTTTTAAATCCCATATTCTTATTGTTTTATCTGCACTTCCTGAGGCAAGTTTTCCATCTTTAAGTTGACATAAAGATCTTACTCCTCCTAAATGTCCTTTTAAATTATTTACATTTTTTCCTCTTTTATCAAAAATTCTTATTAAATTATCATCACATGATACTACTAATCTTCCATCTTTTAATTCTATTATATCTGTTATTTGATCTTTAAAATTATCTTTTATTTTTGTTGTTAATTTTAATTCTCTTTTTGAAAAATATGCATATGATACTCTTATTGCATTTCCTATGTCTTCTTTGTCTAAAACATTTCTTATTTTTTCTAATTTATTTATTATTAAATCTAAATCAGATTTAAAACTAATATCTGAAAATTCAGAATAATCTTTTGATAAAAATTTCAAAGTTGTAATATTTCTATCACCATTTTTTACTTTTTTTATATCTTCATAATATACTTGATATATTTTTTTTATTATAGTCATTATTAAATCTTTTTTTGCAAATTTAATTTCCATTTTTAATTTATAATCATCTAAAGTTTTTGTTAATGTATTTATAATATTTTCCATACTTTTTGTAGTTTTATTAAAATTATCATTATAATTATTATCAAATTCATTTTCCATTTTATTCATATATTCATTAAAAGATTCAAAAGTATTAAATTGTAATCTATTAGCATTATCATTTATTGTATTTAAAATAGATTTATAAGTTTCTATTTCATGGTCTTTATGAATTGAAATAATATCTTTATCATGAACACATGCATTACATAAAGATATTTTACAAGTTTTACAATAATAAGAATATTCTTTATTATGATTATTACATATTGTATTTGCAATATTTTTTGCATTTGAATCAGTTACATCTAATATATGATGATCTGAAAATAATTGTTCATGTCCTTCAAAACATTTTTCACACATATTTTTTTTACATTCTTTACAAAATTTTATTACTTCTATATTATGTTTTTCACATTGAATATTTGCTTCTTCTAAATTTGTATTAACTAATTCACCAATTTTTATTAAACTTAAATCAATATTTCCTTTTTTACATTTACAATTAAAAATAATTGAATCTTTATCTGGAAGTTCTAATAAATTTTTTTTCAAAATTTGACGCAATAAACATCTTGAACATAATTTATGTTTACATGATAAAGTTATTGAATTTTGATAATTTTCTTTACAACGAAAACAATTTTCCATTTTTTCAAATTAAAATTATAAATAATAATAAGCAATGGAATTTCAAGTGGACTGTGAAAAACTATTTAGATGTGATAAATTAGGTTACGCTTTAATTAATTCAAATTCAAAAAAATATATTCCACAAAATATACATTATTATGTTGATAATATTATTGATACTATTGGTAAATATTCAAGTAATGCAAGAAAATTAAATTTTGTTGTAACTTCTTCTAACAATTTTTTTACAAATGAAAATGAAGATTTTATAATTTTAAAAATTAAACAAAAATGGATTATTGGATTTATAAGATTCGGATTTGAAAATATTATAATAAGAGATAAAAATTTTAATAATAAATCTTTTATTAAAAGATTACTAACAATTAAAGATTTTTATGTTTATTCAACAATGCAGAAACAAAGTCATGGAAAAGAAATTTTTGATAAAATTATAGAATTATATAATATAAAACCTAATTTAATGGCTTATCATATGCCAAATAATATTCTATTTAGATTTTTATTTAAAAATTATTTAATTAAAAATCCTATACAAGAAGATAATGATATTTATGTTTATTCTGATTTTAAACCTGATTTTCCAGAAAATTATAATAAAATTGCTGATACAAAAGTTAGTTTTAATGAAAATGATAAATTCAATAATAATAGAGGATATTATTATTATATTGATAAAAATAGTGAATCTAATAAAAGTCATAATAATGATAAATTTTTATATAAAAGTAATGGATATAATTATTATTATTAAAGAAGTTAAAAATTATTTGTTAAATAAATTATTTTATTTTATTAAATTTTTGAAATTTTATGTTTTATTTATCGAAATTATTCTTTTATTAAACAATTTTTATTATTAATATATTTATTAAAATTTTATTTTGAAATGAATACATTTTTTATTTTATTTTTTCTTTGTTTTTTTCAAAAATTTAAATCTTATATTTATTTTCCAATTCTTTTCAAAGAAAATAATGAATTAAATTTTATAGAAAATTTAATTAAAACTGAAGTATATACAAATATTCGAATTGGTACTCCTTTTCAAAATATTCCAATTCATATTAAATTTAATTCCCAATATTTTTATATTTCAGGTAAAAAAGTATTAACTCATAATTATAATGAGGAAAAATCTTCTTCATATTTTACAACTAGAAAATCAAGAGGTTTTTATGATAGTAATATAAATAATGGTGTTCTTTCAAATGAAACTTTTTACTTTTCAACAAAAAAAAATAATAATTTAAAAGTAGAAAATTTAATATTTATTCTTGCTAATAATATTACTAATATTGAATATCCAAATGTAATAGGATTAAAAATTTGTCCTAGTCCAAGTTATGAAGATTCAAATTTTATATATCATTTAAAATATAATAATTTGATTGACTATTATATTTTTACAGTTGATTTAAAAAATAATAATAATGGACAATTAATAATTGGAGAATATCCTCATGATTATGCATCAAGTGAATATCAACAAAATTATTTTAAAACTTCAAGAGCTGGTAAAAGTAATTATCGTCAAAATTGGGAAATGCTCTTTTCTAAAGTATATATAAATAATGAAAATTTTGGTGATTCAATATTTGGTTTATTAGATATTGAAGTAGGATGTTTAATTGGAACAAATCTTTATCAAAAAAAAATATATACTCTTTATTTTAAAGAACTTATTGATAACAAAATTTGTTCTGAAAATGTTGCTAAAAATAATAATTCTTATTATTATATTTGTAATAAAAATATCAATATTAAAAATTTTCCTAGTTTAAATTTTTATAATCAAGAAATGAATATATTTTTTAATTTTACATATGAAGATTTATTTATTGAAAAAAATAATCAAATTTTTTTTTTAATTGTTTTTTCAAAGGAAAACAAAAAAGATTGGGTTTTAGGAAGAATATTTATGAAAAAATATCAATTTATGTATGATTTAAATAGAAAATTATTTGGTTATTATACAAAAAAAAATAAGTCACATTCAATAATCTTTATTATAATTTATATAATTTTATCAATTATAATTATTTTTCTATTGTTATATTTAAAGAAAATATTAAAAAATAAGAAGAAATTATTATATGCAAAAGAATTAAAAGAAGAAGTAAGTGAACCATTATTATAAATTTTAATTTATTTTATTTAAATAATATTATTAATAAAAAATTCCTTGTACTTTATATTGAAACCAATCATAACATTTTGTTCTCCAATTATCAACACTTTGACTAATTAAAGAATTAACAAAATTAAAGCAATCTTTCTTATCCATATTCCCATGAGAATCTTTATTAAAATTTCTAGGACTTAATCTTTCTTTAAGATCATCAATAGTTTGTTGTTTATTCTCAAAACAAGGTAATCCAGTACCATGTCCACACCACATCATTTCAACTAAAATAATAATTTTTTGTCTATGAATATGAATATTATAAAAACCTTCATTTAAATAATTAACAAATCTTCTAAAATAAACTCCATTAATTCCACCTAAACATTCAACAAAATCATTAGTTAATTTAAAAGGTGCATTCTCAAATTTAAGTCCTTTACCAGGAGCATTTGATAATAAAAATCCAAAATCAATATGAATAATATGTCCATTTATATCTATTAATATATTTCCATTATGACGATCTTTTATTTGTAAAAAATAACATACTAAAGAATAACCTGCTAGTGATTGACATAAATTTTCTATTGCTGTTTCATATTGTTTTCCATTAAAATATGTTGTATAAAAATTATTTAATGATATACCATTTAATTTTTGTTTTAATTGATCTAAACTTAATGAATCATTTACCATTTCAACTAAACCTGAATTATTACCTGTACTTATTATTTCATATGTATTTAACCAACAATGGGAATTTGTTATTTGGAATATTTGATTAAATTCGTTTATTAATTGTGTTGCAAATTGTTCTTGTCTTAAATCTTCATTTGTTTTTATTATACATCTAAATATGTTATGAGATTTTATTTTACCAAAAAGACTTCTTAGTTTTATACTCTTTTTTTTATTTTGAAATGTTTCTCCAAAAGATTTTTTTATTTCTTCTATATTTGATATCTGATTATTGTTTATATTATTATTTTTATTATTAATTTCTTCATTTATTTTTATATCTTTATTAATTTGATTTGTAATTTTTTCATTTTTATCAATATTAGTATTAATTTCTAAATCATCTATTTTTTTTTCAATTATATTATCATCTAATTTTGAATTTAATATATTTGGTTTTACAGATTCAAAAACTGTATTTGCATTTTTTTTTCTCATATAAATACCTTTTTTATTTAAATTAAAAATTTTAATCCTTTCTTTAATCATATTAACTTTTTTTTCTTCAATATTTTCATTTACAATTTCATCATCATAAAGTAAATTTGATTGTTTTTTTTTTTTAGTTTCAATGTTTTTACTAACTTTTAAAGGTTTACATAACAAAATTTCATCATCTTTTTCATTATCATTATTATTTAAAGTATTCACTAAAGATTGACTATTTAAAGTTTGAGATCTACTTTTTTGAGAATTATCAATTAAATCACCATTATTTATAGCAGATTCAATAACATCTTTTAATAAACATATTTCAAAAGTTAACATAATTGGAGCTCTTGTTTTAGTTCTAAATATTTTTATTCCATCTAATGGAATATGAAGAATAAAATAATGTCTACATTTATTTGACATAAATGGTAAATAAACATTACATGGTAATTTTTTATTTATTTTATTTATTTCTTCATATAAAAAATTCATTTGTTGCTCTTCAGAATATTTTGGTAATTCATTACTTAAATCACATAAATGATTTATGAAATTAATACTTGAATGATAAGAAATAAAATTTAAATCTAAATATTTGTTTATATTTTCAAAATTTAAATTATTTTCTTCTTCTTCAGCTTCATATTCATCTATTGTAAAATCTTTATTTAATAATTGAAAATTTGATATATCAATATAAAAATCATTTGGATTAAATTTATATTTAATGATTTTTTCCTCTTCACTAGTTAATTCTAAATTATTATTTTTATTCATTTCTTTTCTCAATTCTAGATCAGAATATTTTTCTATTATCATTCTTGATTTTTTAAATTTTTCATAAAAAATTTGTTGGTTTTCATTTAATTCACTTTCTTTTATTTCTTCAAAATCTTTTTCCAAAATAGAATTATTATATAAAAAATCTAAATTATTTTGTTTAATTAATTCAATATATTCATCTCCTTTCTCAATATAAAAATTTTTTAAAATACTTTTTTCTTTTGGACTTTCACTTTTAAATAAAGTATTTAACATTAATAAAATATTTTCAATTTCATTTTTTTTTTCATTAGTATCATTAAGCATTGCAGATAAAAACCAATGAACTCTATGTGCAAAATATAAATTAAGACCACAAGCTCTGCATAAAAATACGAAAAATTCATCTAAATCTTTTTCTCCACAAAATAATAAAAATGTACATAATTGTGGGATATAAAATTCTAAATCAGTTCTAAATTTAATTAAATAATTAGGATTAATTCTTATTGAATGTAATTGTTCTAATGCATTGTTAAAATTTTTAGTATATAAATTTGTTAATATTAAAAAAGGTAAATCTGTATCTTCTTTTTCATGATTATGTTGAACATAAACTTTCCATTTTGCAATAAATAAATTTTTTTGTAAATTATCTTCTGATTTACAACATTTAAAACAACAACAACAAAATAAATAATAACAAAATACACAACAACAACATTTTTTTTTTTTTTCTGTTGCTTCTGTAACTAAATCTAAGTCATTTGATATTTCAAATTGATGTTGGTCTAAATTTGATGAATTTAAACTGTCATCAACAAATTTTTCATTCATTTTTTAAATGAATAAAAAAATTAAAGTATTAAAACAAAAAAATTAAATAATTAAATATTTATTTTTATATTTATTTACATCAATATATGAAGAAAATAATATATTTTTTTTATAATTTTTTTTAATTCATTATTATTTTTTTATGTTAATTTATTAAGAATATAATTTTTTTTTATTTTTTTGAAATTATATTTCATTCATTTTTTGTTTTTATATTTTAAATCTTTGCTGTTTTTTCCTTTCTCCTTTTTGAATAAAGATAAATTAGATTCTATTTTTATATTTTCTTCATATATACTTTCTTTCAAAAAGATAATTTTATTTTTTATTTCTTCATTTTCTTTATTAAATATGCTTTCTTGTTTTATATATATATTTTCTTTTTCATTTATTTTATTTTTCAATTGTTGAAGATTTAATTTTAATTGTTTTATAGAATCATCTAATTTTTTATTTTCTTCGTTTAAATTATTTAAAATTGTTTTATTTGCTTCTATTATTTTTTTTGCATTCTCTTTATTTCTTTTGAGTTCAGATATTTCATTTATATTATTTTTATGTGTGTTTAATTCAAGCGTTAATTCTTTTAATAAATTATTTATTGTATTATATTGATATTTTAATTTATTTTCATTTGCATTTTTTATTTCTATATTTCTCTTTTTTATTATTTTTTCTTGATGAAGTAAATTAAAAGAATTTTCTAAATTGTTATTTTCATTATTATATAATTTGTTTATTGTTCTTGCATATTCTAAACTTTTATTTTCATTTTTGTTTTCAGTTTGAACTATTAACATTTTCTTTAATAAATTATCATTTTTAAATTTTAAATTTTCATATTGATTTACAATTTCTAATAGTTCATTACTTTTTTCTTTTAATTTAGTTATTTTAGATTGTTTTTCTAAATCTTTTCTTTCTGAATTAACTGAACTAATTTGAGTTTTTATTTTTAAAATTTTATTTTTTAAAATAGATAAATTATCAATTCTTTTTAATTTTTTATATGTACTTTTTGTCATTTTAATTTCAGATTTTTGACTATTACTTCTATTCAATTTGATAGGATTTTCAGTAGTTTTACTTTTAGAAATTATATCATCTAATAATTTCATTATTGAATTATTCTCATTTGTTAATTTAGAATAAGCAAATTTTAATTCTTGTAATTTACAATTTTTTTGATTAATTTCATCCCTTAAATTAATCATTTCTTCCTTTATTTTAGTATTTGAAATTGTTGATAAGAATGAATTTGAATGATTTTTTTTAAAATCATTTTTTTTTCTATAACTAAATATTTTTGGTAATGTTTTACTAAGGATAAATTCTTCTACACTATCATTATTTAATAGATTTTTTCCAAAATCTCTTTGAGTTAAAGATCCTGAACAATTTTTATTATGCTTTTTGATTAATTTAATATTATACATTTTTTTTTTCATTTTAAATATTTAAATTTTAATAATTAGAAAAAATTTTCAAAGAAAATATATTAAAAAAATAATAATATGGTAGACTCATTAAATAATATTAAATTTGAGCAATTTGGTAGTTCATATTCAAAACTTCAATTAATACCAACAATAGATATAAGTAAAGGAAAAGCAGTATTAGTAAATAAAGGAAATGTAGTAACAGACAATGGTGATCCTTTTCAAAGAGCTAAAGAATTAAGTATAAATAATGATTTTCAAATTGTAGATATTGATGCAGCAAAAGGAAATGGAAATAATAGAGAAATAATTAAAAAAATAAGTAATAAATATCATTGTTATATTGCAGGTGGTGTTAGAACAAAAGAAATAGCATTAGAATATTTAAATCAAAATGCAAAAAGAGTTGTAATATCAACAAGTGTAATTAATAGTAATTTAATTGAAGAAATTCCAAATAATAGATTAATTATTGCTTTAGATATTGATAACGATTATAATTTATTATTAAGAGGAAGGACTGAACAAACTAAAATTAATTTATTTGATATTATACTTCAAAAAAAACAATATATAAATGTTTTAACTATTACATTTCATGATACAGAAGGTACTGGTAAAGGAATAGATATGGCAAAAGTTAAAAAAATTAAAAATTTTTTAGAAGAAAATGATATGAAAACAAGATTAGTAATTGCAGGAGGTATAAAATCAATAGAAGAAGTAAAAAATTTATTAGATATGAATGTTTCACCTCAATTTGGTTTTGCACTTTGGACAAAATTATTTACTTTAGGTGATTTATATAGTAATATAATGGATTATTCAAAATTAGAAAAATTTCAAAGTAAAGATATTCCAATATTAGTACCTTGTATTATTATGAGAAAAGATGGCTTACCTTTATCTTTAGCTTATTCGGATAAAAGTGGAATAAAAGAAACTCTTGATGGAGGAAAATTAATAATTTATTCTAGATCAAAAAATAAAAAATGGATTAAAGGAAGTGAAAGTGGAAATGAACAAAAATTAGTCCAAGTATCTTTTAATTGTGATAGAACATCTTTATTATATATTGTTGATGGAGGAAATTATTGCTCAAAAGATGCTAAAAGTTGTTTTAATTATAGAAATCCATCAAAAGGAGGAATGGAATATTTAGAAGAAATAATAAAAGAAGCTTTTGATGATGAAAAAAAATTAAATGAACTTGAATTTCAAGTTAAATTAATGACAAATAAAAAATGGTTAATTTGTAAAGTTTTAGAAGAAGTAAATGAATTGCAAGTTAATCCAAATATATTACAAGAAAATGAAATAAACACAATTAGTGATTTAATTTATTTATTAACATTATATTGCGTTTCATGCAATATTCCAGTCTCTGAAATATTTAATGAATTAACTAGAAGACATTTTACTTTATCAAAACCAAAATATGAAATTAATCCAATTCCAAAAGAATTTAAATTAGGTATTTGTTTAAATCAAATTGACGAAAAAGATGGATTTGATTTTTTAATTAAACAAGGTATTTTTTTGGAAAAAGATATTTCTGAAGGAAGAGGTAAAAGATCAATGAAATATAATGCAAAATTTTTAAAAGATGAAAATTTTAAAATTTGTGCTTTTTTAATTAAACCAAAAGATGTTTTTAGATTTTTTGATTATGGTTATTGTGATGGTGTAATATGTTATAAAGATATATTAGAAAATCATCCTTTAATATATGAACAAATCACTTTTCCTAATGAAGAAGAAAAGAAAAAATGTTCTTTTCTTTATCAAAAAATTTCAGTTATTGCAAAAAATGATTTTGATATTGAATTAGTAAAAAAAAATAATAAAAGATTATATTTATATACTGAATATATTCACTTAACTAATGATTGGGTTAAAAAAAATAATTTAAATGTTAAAGTTATAAGAGTAAGTGGTGAAACATTACAATTTTTAGTAAATGAATTATGTGATTTAGTTGTTTGTATTAGTGAAGAAAATGTTATTAAAGAAAATAATTTAAAAATAATAGAAGAAATTGGTGTCACAGAATTAGGTTTTTTTTCTAATCCAAAATATGCTGAAACTATAAAGAATTTAATCTCTATATGAATAAATAATACTTTTGATTATTATAATTATGATATAAAAATAATATAACTGTATATTATTAACTTTTTTCTATATATTAATTTGCATTTTCTTCAATTTTATTTTTTATTTTTTATTTACTATCACTAAATCTTTTGACAGAATTAAACATTCTTTTCAAAATACAATGTTCAATATTATTTATTGAATGAAGATAAGTAGCTTTTCCATAATGACATCCACATTCACAATCTTCTCTTGTTACCATAAAAGCAATCATAAAAGCCATTTTTAAATTCATAAATTGAAAAGTTTTTTGAGCAACATTATTTTTATTATTTAAAGGATCAACAATAATTAAATCATGACTTTGATCAAAATTTAAAAGAGTATCATTACCAATTATAGGTATATTATTATTATCTTTAATAGGATAAGTTAATATAACATATCTATTAAAATCAAAATATATTCCATAATGACCTAAAAATCCATGAAAAGTTTTTCCAATAATATCTTTATCATCATCTTGATAATTATTAGTATCTCTTTTACTTTGAATATAAGAAACAACCATTAAAATTAAACCATATGAACTTAAACCTCCTGACTTAGGATCATTTAAATTAGCATTTTTTAAAATAGTTTTTAAAGCCAAAATTATTGGTCTTAAAGCATTATATTCCTTTAAATAACTTTCAATAAGAGAAACACATTTTAATCCATAATGTTTATCATCTTGAATAGTAATATCAATACTAATACTTCCATAATCAGATGAAGATACAATTTTAATAGAAGGAATTGGAAGATTTTCTAAAAATTTCATTGAATTAATCCATTTTTTCCCAGTAAATAAATAACATAATTGACGTAAAATAGTTTCAGGTTGATTTTTTAAATTATTATTTCTATTAATTAATATAATATCAATATCACTCCAAGGAAGACTTAATCCAGTTGCATATGAACCATAAATTTTTACTTCAATATTTTCTATTCTTTCATTAATTGACATTTGAATATTTGCAATTAATTGTTCTATTATATATTTTTTTTTTGACATTTGTTCTTGTATATAATTTTGATAATCTAATAAATCTTTTTGTAATATATGAATTATTAACTCTTCATCATATTTTGCAGGAAGAAATTTTGCATCTCTATATTCTTTTAATGATAAATTTTTATTTTGTAAATCTGAAGAATTTGGGATTTTTAATATTAATTCATTTTTTTTCTGCTGTAAATTTTCGATTTGATTTTTATAATAGTCATTTTTGGATTTTAATTCTGTTAAATCCTTTTCTTTTTCATTTAATTTTTTAGAAAGAGATTCTATTGTTTGTTTTTTTTCTGTCATTTGATTTTCAAATTTTTTTATAATTTCCTCTTTTTCTTTTAATTGATTTTTTAATTCATTTAATCTTAATTCCATTTCAATACTTTTATCTGTTAAATCAAGAGTTAATGTTGGTGTATTTGATATTTTAATAAAATTATTTAATTTTGAATTTTCTTCTTTTTGGTTTGTATAATTATTATTTATCATAATATTATTATATATAAATTCAATTGGTATTTGAAGATTATAATTATTATTTTGTTTTTTTTTAATTATATTTGTAGAAAATTTATTTTTAAGTTCACTAATATCCTTTAATGATAATATATTTTTTTTTTCTTTTTTAATATTAAGATTATTATATAAATTATTAGTTTGATTATTAATTTGTAAAGGAACATCTCTCATTAAAATATTATTTTGATATTGTGGATTAATACTTAAATTCTGAGATTGACTTAATAAATTTATTGAATTATTAATATGATTTGAACTTATATCTTTTCCTTTTTCTTCTTCATAATTTTCATTATGAATAAAATTATTATTATTATTATTCATCAAAAAACTATTATTCATAACAGGAGGAGCTGACATATTCATTGGTAAATTATTTCCTATAATATTTCTTATATTATAATAATTATTAAATAAATTAATAATATCTTTATTTCCTTTTTCTTTTGCAATATCAAATGGTTTTTTTCCGTTATAATCAACTTGATCAACAAAAACTACATTATTATTTAATAATAATTTTATAATTTCAATATGTTGATATTGAACTGCTAAATGTAACCCTGTTTCTCCTTTTAATTTAGTTTGATAATTTACATTTACTTTATTATCTAATAAAACTTTAACAATATTAACTAATCCTTTAAAACATGCAAAAGTAAAAATAGAATGAATTTCATATAAATTATTTATAGGTTCTTCAATAAAAGAATCTATATTTGCTTTTTCTTCAATTAATAAAGATATAATATCTGGATTATCATTATTATCATATAAAACAGAATATACAATAGCATTTCTATTTTTTGCATCTAATTTATTTATATCTGGATGATATTTTAATATTATTTTAATAAGTTCTATATCATTTAACATTATTGCAAACATTAATAATGTAATTTTTTCATTTTCTTCTATTTTTCTATGATTCATATAAATAATCGGTGCATTTACATCTGCACCTGAAAATAATAATAAATCAAACATTTTATATATTATTGGAGATTTTTCATATTTTTGAAGTAATATAAAAATTCCTATTGATAAATTTTGTTTTGATAATTTATTGTCTTTTAAAAATTGAGATAACTCAGTTATATCATTACTTTGAATAAAATTTCTTAAATAAAAACTTGTTGTTAATGAATTATCCTCATTTAATTTATTTGTATTTGAAATTTTTGTTTCATTATTTGGAATTTGAATTTGTTGATAATTTATATTTTGTGTAGGATTTATCATATTTTGAGTAGAATTTTGATTTTGTTGAATTTGAGACATTATTATTGAATAAGTTTAAAAAAATAAATTTCTAAAAAAATCATAAAATATATTCAGTATAATCTTAATTAATTATTTTTATATAGAATAAAAAATTAAAAATACAAAAATTAATTTTATGTATTTAAAAAAAAACTTTATAATTTTTTGATATAATATTTATTTATTTATTTTTTTAATTTTATAAAAAAATGAAAAAAAATCAAAAAGATAAGAATCCAAAAGGTAAAGATTCTCAATCTTTAAAAGATATAATTCCATCATCATATCAACATATTCATGAACAATCACCAATAATTTTTCCTTCAAATGTAGAAAAAATTTATACACCAGAAAATATTCCAAATCCTCTTTTCGAAGAATTTCCATTAGATGAAACTGACCTTGCAACATTCCAAGCACCATTATTAGAAAAACCAGAAGAAGTTTTTCAAGATCCTATGGCAGAAAGAATTTATCTTCCAAAATCATTATATAAAGATTTTTTAAATGAAGAAATTAAATGGTCAAGACCAAATTTTTATATAATTGAAAATAAATTAGATGTTGATATTAAAAAACATTTTCCAAAAAAAAATCCAAATACTTTTCGTGAAAAAGTACATGAAAAATATAAAGAAGAAGAAAAAAGGAAAAAAATGATAGAAGATGGGTTATTAGAACCTAAGAATGATAGTAGTGATTCTGAATTTGATACTGAAAAAGATGATGGAATGGCAATTTATAAAGATTATTTTAATATTATTAAAACAAAACCAAATATAAATGTTGTTAAATTTATTCAAAGACAAGAAACTGATGAAGAATATGAAACAAGAATTAAAAATGAACAAGAAGAAATTGAAAGATTTAAAAATGAAAAAAAAAAAAATAAAAATTTACAACCTACAATAACAGAAGTTAATACAGAAAAATTAAAAATAAGTGAAGCAAATCCTAGTAGAATAAGAATGAAAGATGGATATCCTTTATATTGTAGATGGCTTGCTTCAATATTTGAAATTATTAGAGATAGAAATATTATTGATATAAATCATGGTTTTTCAATTTTTCAAAGAATTTATCCTCAAGAAAATGGAGTTCCAATTTATAATGAAAAAGGGATTTATTGGGTTAAATTATATCATTTTGGAAAATTAAGAAAAATTGAAATTGATGATAGAATGCCAACTGATAAAAATGATAAATTTTTTTTACCAAGATGTGATAATTTAGAAGAATTATGGCCTGCGATTTTAGCAAAGGCTATTTTTAAATTATATTCTTATAAAATTGTTTCTCAGTCTTTTAAAGAATGTGGTGATTTTGAAGTTTTTTATTCATTAACAGGATATATTCCTGAATTTGTTGATTTAATTAAAGAAAAAAATTTATATAAAATTTTTGAAGTTATTGATCAAAAAGAAGAAAATAAATATGAACCTGATTCAAATGTAATTGAAGAAAAAAAAGATGAATCTAAATTTGAAAATAGTAATTATTCTCAAGTTAATAATACAAATCAAAATAAAACAAAATCAAATGCAAATAATGATAAAACAATTGTTGAAGAAGAAGATCCAAAACTTATTTTTCTTGAAAAAGCTTTATCAGATGATAATTATATAAATAAAAATTGTTTAGTATTTTGTTATAAAAAAGCAGAAGAAGTTAAAATAACAAAAGAAGATGATGAAGAAGATGAAGAAATTTTACCTCCTCAAAAATTATATAATCCATCAGCAAGAAAACCATTTAGTAGAATGAATTCAATGAAAAGTCATGGAAATAAAGATAATGTTGTTACAATTCAAACAAAAAAAAAAAGAGTTTCTATAAAAATGGAAAAAGTAGAAGAATTAGATGAAAATAATAGTAAAAATAATTTTAATGGATCTCGAAGACGTTCTTCATTAAGATCTAAAACTATTAATCCAAATACTAATTTAGGAAATGATGTAAAAAAACAAATTGAAGAAGATAAAAAAAAAAAAGAAAAGGAAAAAGAAAAAGAAAATCAAATTTATGAACAAACTCATTTTGTTAATCAAAATCAAAATAATTTATTAAATAAATCAAGAGCTTCAAAAATTCATTTTATGATACAACAAAATGAAAAAGCAATTGAATTATTTATGGATAAAATATTTATTGGTGTTATTTATGATGTTGTTGAATTTTTTAATAATAATTTCTTTAATATGAATAGATTATTACCAATTGATTTTAGTGATTTAAGAGCAATGTTAAAAAATTTCAATTCAAATAATGTATTTAAACAATTATCAAGAGAAGAAAAAAAACAATATATACATGAATTAAAACAAATAAAAAAACAACAAAGAGAAGAAAAATATAAAAGAATAGAAAGTTTAAAAAAAAATGGAAAAAGATATTATTCAATTAAAATTCATAATTCTGCAGTATCAGAACCCAATTTTTTAAAAGAACACACAGATGAACAAATAGAAATGACAAAAAAATGTTTAGTTAATGATTGGAAATTTCCACCAATTGATTATTTAGAACATGTTTATGAAATAATGCATTTGCAAATAGAAAAAAATGAACATGAACATGAACAAGAACATGAACATGAAGAAGAACATCATGAGCATCATGAACATCATAAAAAAAAGAAACCTTATACTTGGAGTAAAGATGTTTATATGCATTTAATTAATAATGATACTGAACAATATAATCAACCTAAACAACCTTTAATTAGAAATGAAGGTGCTTGGGTTGAACCAAAAGATTTTTTCGAATGCTTTGATTCTTTTATTATGTTAAATAATCCTAAAATTTTTCAAACTAATTTTTATTGGGATAATTTATGGTATGATACAAAAGATATTTTATCAGTTAATCCTCAAAATAAAGTTTTACATTTAATACCAAATGAAAATACTAATAAATCAACAATGTTAATTAATTTTTCTGTTAATAGTGATAATAAATTTAAATTAAGAGATATTGCTTATGCTATTCATTTTCTTTTATTAAAAAAAGATGAAAGACTTGAAGAAGGGAAATTAATTACTTTACAATCATTTTTTGGAAGTAAACATATTGATCAATTAAATATTAAAGATGAATACTTTTTAATTTTCCTTGGTGGATTATATCCAAATGGTTTTTATATGAAATTTTTTACTGATTTTGTAATTGAACCTATTAAATATAGTGATTATTTAAGTGAATTTAATGGATATACTAAACAAACTTTTAGTATTGAACAACCTAATTTATCACAAGATGAACTTTATGTTCTTTTAAGAGTTTCTGTAAAAATTGAAACAAAAACTAAATTTTTTGTAATAAATAATAGTTCAAAAGATTATTATTTCAAAGAATTTATTGAACTATTTATTTGTGAAAATGGTAATGAAAATAAAAAGAAAAAAATATTTTTTGAAAATGTTTTTGAATTAGAAGCTAATGAATATTTCTTTGTTATAACATGTATTCCACCTTATAATGTAGAAGCAGATAATTTTGATATAGATATTTTAAGTTATCCAGAAGATGATAAATTAGATGTAAGTCAAACTAATACTGCAGTTCCAGGAGAAGTTAATAAAACATTAGTTAATTTACTTAATATTGAACATATTCCACCATATGATATTCATGATAAATATAAATTAAATAAACATTTTATTTTATTTAAAGAATATATTTTTAGTGGTGAAATAGTTTATGCTTCATTAAATATAAAAATTACTCAAATAAAAAAAAGTGATGATAATGAAAATAATAATAATGTAACAGAAGTACCTTTAGAAAAACCAATTAGATTTAAATTAGAATTATATGATAAAGAAGATACAATAATATATAAAACTGATTTTTATAATACAATAACATTACATAATTTAATATTTGAAGGTAATGTAATAGTAGAAAATAAATCAAATAAAAAAAATGATAAAAATGCTACTGAAGAGCCTCCAACAAATAAACCATATAGATTATATTGTTATTTAGATGAATCAGAATTATCTCAAAGATTTTTACAATTAGATTATTTAGAAACATTAAGATGGAATATAAAAGTTTTTTGTTCTAATACTTTAGGATTTTGTGAAGATACTCATAAAGAAGATGCTGAAAGAAAAGTAATTGAAGCATGGGAAATTGAAGAACCCGGAAGAGCAGAAAAAGCAAAAAATTCAAGAAGAAGATTTATGTTACAAAAAAAAAATGTAGATGAATTAACTGATGAAGAAAGGAATTTTTTAAAAACTCAAAGAATAAGAAGAACAGAAAAAAAAAAAGAAGAAGTTGTTGAAACAAATATAAAAAAACCAATTAAAAATGTAAATAAAAAAGGTAAAAATGAAGTAGTTGAAGAGAAAAAAGAAGAGAAAAAAAATGCATATCTTAATTTAAATAAAAAAATTTTACCTGCAGAGAATCATTGTTCATTATATATTAAAAACTTTTTATATTATGCATTTAATGATAGATGCATTACTTATGATCATGATTATGCTCCTGATAAAAAACAATTAAATACAGAATCAACTGCTTTTGAAAAAGAAGAACAAATTACAAAATATTTTGAAGAAAATGTAAGATTATTAACAGAAACTCAAGAAGATTTTGAATTAAGAAAAACTGGTTATATTGAAGTTAATAAAAAATTATATGATGCTATATTAAATGGAAGACAAAAATTAGAAAAAAAAAAAGAAGAAGTTTTAAAAGGAAGAGATGATGTTAAATCTATTTTGTTACTTAAATCACAAGCTGAACAAAAATTAAAAGATTTAATTGATTTATTTGAAGAAGGTGATAAAGATGATAAAAATAAAAAAAAAGAAAATAAATTTGATTTTAATTTTGCTTTTGATACTTATAATGAAGCTGTAAAAACTGGATTAAAATCTCCGTTAATTGAAACTGTTTTTAATTTATTAAGTGGAAAAAAAGAAGAAATGATTAATGAAGAATTAAAAAAAGTTCCTGGTAAAGAAAAAGATGTTGCTATAAAAATATTAGAAGATATTAGAGTAAATAAATGGAATATTTCTGATACTTTACTTGATAAATTAGATTCATTTGCTAATTAATTTTAATAAATTTTTTAAACATTAAAATTAAGAAGTAATTATTTAATTATTTTTTAAATTTTAATATTTGTGAAATTTTAAAATATTTTGAAATTTTTTTCTTTTAAATTAAAATAAAATTCAAAAAAAAAATCAATTAAATAATATGAATGAAAGTATAGAAAATGAAATGGGTTATGCAAAAATAGAAGGACCAAATATTCATAAACTTATTACAAAAACCAAAGTTTATTTAGGAAGAGAAGTTGAATCAAAAGACCCAGCAATAACAGATGATATTCAATTTATTTCTTTAGGACATGGTCTAAGAGTGTCTAGAAAACATGTTTTTATATATTTTGATTATGATAAACATGAATGGTATGCTCAAAATCATTCAAAAAATAAAATTTATATTAATAAAGAGGTTATAAGTAAATTACAAGATCCAATTTGTATTTCTCCAATGGCGGCATTTCAAGTTGATGAAAATAATTTTTATTTTTTCCAATCAAAAGCTGAAAATTAATATAATATATAAATATTTATTTTATTCAAATTAAACAAATATTTTTATTACTAAATAATTATAAAAAAACAATTAATCAAATAAACTAATATGTCATATTTTATAAGTGAGTCACCTTTAGAAAATTATTTCCCAGAGCAAGACACAGTAGAAGTATTAGATAAAATAATCCCATCACTTCATACAAATCAAAAAAATGAACCAATTCGTCAATTTTATGAATTTATCCCATTTCATCCAGTATCAGTTTCAAGTGAAATGATAGGAACTACAATAGAAGAGTTATTAATGCATAATTTCCCTACAAAAAATTCATGGGAAAATTCTCGTTTAGGAAATTATCCAGAAGAAGTTTTTTTACGTTTAAATCATAGAAGTGATTTAAAATTTGTTTTAATTAGTTCTAAAATTAATAGACCAATACCACAACTTGATATTTATTTAGGTGATGGTATAGTTGGAAATTTTAATGATACAAAATATGTTAAATTAAAAAGTGAATTTAATATAACTGAAGAAGGTAAAACTATACCAATTCAAGGAATTGGTAATTTTGTAAAATTAGTTTTTCCAAGAGGAAATATTAAAATACAATCAAATCCATTTGGTCAAGTTTCAATTGCTCAATTAAAATTTTTTGGTAAACCTGTTGATCATTTAGTTTATTTTAATGAAAATATTTCTAATCAATATGATCCACAAGCTAAAAATGCTAGTGTTGATAGAGTTCTTATTGAAATGGGATTACCAATTAATGATGAATATAATTTAGTTCAAGATCAAAATTATGATATTGCTCCTGTTGATGAAGAAACAAAAATTACTATTAGAGATTTATTAAATATTTCAAGAAGAGCTGAAGCGACAAAAGATTATGAAATATTAAGAAAAATAAAAAAAGATATTAAACAAGCTTTTTATTTAGGAAATGAAATATTAAATTGTGATAGAGAATTACAATTTGCTAAAAGTAAAGAAGATTATGATGCATGTATTATGTTAAGAAGAAAAAGAGATGAATTAGCTGCTAGAAGAGATAATATTGATGCAATATATGAAACATCAAGATATGAAGAAATGATAAGTTTAATGAAACCTGAAGATTATTTAGCTGAAATACAACATCAAAAAGATTTAGAAAGACAAAGATTTGAACGTGAAAGATTAGAACGTGAAAGATTAGAAAGAGAAAGATTAGAAAGAGAAAGATTAGAACGTGAAAGATTAGAAAGAGAAAGATTAAATAATAAAAAGAATATAAATTCTAATATAGATAATAGTCAATTTAGTAATAATGTACCAACAAATAGAAGAGATAGAAGAAATAGAGCTGATGATTATATAAATCAAGATACAAAATTAATTAAAAAAGAAATAATAAAAACTGAAAAGTTTATGGATGAATTAGACTATAATCAAGGAGATAAAGATTTAGAACCATATTTTGTTCCAAGAGCAAAAGATGCAGGTGGAATAATCCCACCACCAGATATAAATAAATTACGTAGGGCTCATCGTCAAGGTGTTTTAACAGTAACAGGAGTTCGTTTATATTCAGCATTAATTGGTGATGATTGGAAAATGAGAGAAGCTGCAGTAAAAGCATTTCTTGAATATATTCAAAATCCCCTTCTTCCAAGATATTTAGATAAATCTTTTCCTTTATTTAGAGCTTCTATTGAAGTAGCAAAATTAGCTTCTGATGATAAAGTAATTCAAATTTATTTAGATGGACTTAAAATATTACAAACATGTTTAGCTCCTCCTGTTTGTGGAAATGATGTTGATCCTGCATTCATTCAAAAATCAATAAAATACTTTTTACCAATATTTATTAAAAAAATATCAGAATTTAATGATAAACAAAGAGATTTAACATTAAGAACTTTAATTGATATTTTTAGACATCCAGCATTAAATGTAGGAGAATTAGTTAAAGCGTGTATGGATATTGTGGAAAATAATGATGGTGTTACACCTGATAAACAACCATGGAATGTTTTATTTGCAAGATTAGAAATTATTTTAAGAGTTTTAGATGAATATGGTATTGATGAAAGTTTATGGGATTGGTATAATGTTTTTATTGAATTAATTATTCCTAGTTTATTTCATCAAAAACCTGATTGTAGATTAGTTGCTGTTGAAATTTGTGCTATTTTATATAAATATGTTGGGAGTGATATTAGAAGTCTTATTAATTCAAATAATATTAAACATAATTTAAAAGATCAAATTAATAAAAAATTTAATGAAATTGATATTGCTAGAGAGAAACAAAATAAAAATGATAGAATTGAAAGTGCTAAAAATGATTTAAAGAAAGATTCTGGTCATAAATTAGAATCAATTATTGAAACTGAAGGTGAAAAAGGAAGTGTATTATAAAATTTTATTTTATTTGTATTCTTTTTTTATATTATAATTAAATCTAAAATATTTTATTATTTTTGATAGAATTAATAAATTATATAAATTCAAATTTTAAAAAAAAAGATTTAAATAAAAATCTAAATATCTATTCCTAATTATTTTTAAAAGAAATAGTTCAATTAACAGAAACAACATCCTACTTTTGCTTTCTTTTTTCTTTCTGTTTCTTCATCAATTTCATCTTCTTTTTCATTTTCTTCAATACTAATTCTAGGAATTTTATTTATTGAATCAAAAAGAGAACTTCTATTTTGTAATTGACTGGGTCTAAATTTTATATGTACATTTGACTTTCTATCAATACTTTCATTTAATTTTTCATATATTTTAGTAGAATATTTAATTTGACAATATAAAGTAATAATAGTATTTTTAATTAAATCATCAATATTATCACCAGTTTTAGCAGAAACTTCAAGAAAATGATCTAATTTATTTTCTTCTTTGAATTTTTCACCATTTTCATATGAAAGTAATCTTTCTGTTTTTATATCAGTTTTATTTCCTACTAAAATAGTTACAATATTTTCTTTTGCATATTTTCTTAAATCATTTAACCAATATCTTAAACTATTTAAACTTTCAAAATCATTTATTGAATAAACTAAAAATGCACAATTACAATTTTTATAAAAATTTCCTGTTACTGATGTTACATTTTTTTCATCTCCTGAAACATCCCATAATTGAAGACAAAAAAAATCATTATTGATTTCATAATTTGTCCAAAATAAATTATAAGATTTAGATTTTTGATAAACTTCTGAAAAATTATCATAAAGACATTTTTGGATTATTGATGTTTTTCCAACTTTTGAATTTCCAATTATTATTATTTGAAAGGTTTCTTTTACTTTTTGAGATGGATTTTTATTCTCTATTCTATGAATTTTAAGTGTTTTATCCATTGTTTTTTAATCAATATAAAAATTTAAAAATAATATTTTTTTTAAAATAAATCTTTATTATTTATTTAAATGATTATCAAATCAGTATTTAATTTTTTTATCAATCAAATTTAAATATTTAATATAAATTAAAATATAAATAAAACTTATCATTTTTATTTCAACTTTAACTAATAAATTAAAATCCTAAAATTTACAAAATTATATAAACCATAAACCATATTTTTATTTTTGAAATTTTTTATCTTCTTCTTCTTTTTTTTTCCTTTCAGCTTCTTCTCTAAGTAAATCTTTATACATTTGTTTTCTTCTATTATCAGATAATTTCAACATACTTTCATTTTGAATTTTATTAATATCTTTATTAAATTTTCCCATCATTTTATACATTTCCATATCAGCTAAAATTACACTTTCTCTTGCATTTGCTTTTCTTAATTCCATTCCAATATCTTTATTCATTGCTTTATTTATTACATATTCTCTTTGATAATCTAATACTGCTTCTCTATCTTCATCATCTTCTTCTTTATATGTTAATAAATTATCTTGTACTCTTTCAAATTTCTCTTTTTGAGTTCTTGCAAATTTTTCTATCTCATCTTTTCTTCTTTGTTCTATTTCTTCTTTTCTTTTTGCAACATCATTTAATTTTTTTTGGAATTTTTTTAATTTTTTCATATATAATTTTTCTTGTTCTTCTCTCATTTCTCTTATTTGTTCTAAATGCTTTAAATGATTATTTTTCTTTTCTCTTCTTTGATTCGCTCTATTTTTTTTACTCCAATATGCATTTGTGTATTTTGCAAAAAATTTATCATCTCTTTCTTTTATCATTTGTTCATATTTTTCATCTCTAATTTTTAAATTTTTTTCATGTTCTTGATAACTTTTTCTTAATTTTTCATTATAATCTTCATTTCTTGCTCTTCTTTTTTCATTTAAATTATCTTCATATTCTTTTAATTTATTTTCTGTTCTTTCTGCTTCTTTTAATCTTTTTTTTTCATATCCTTCTAAAACTATATCATGTTGAATTAAAGCGTTTTTTTCTCTTTTATCTCTAATTTTTTTAATTTTTAAAATATCATTTCCTTCTTTTGATAAATAATCTTTATTATGTTGAATTTTCTTTTCTCTGTCTTTAATTTCTTTTTTAACTTGATTAACTCTTTTGTTTTCTCTATCAATAACAACTTCTTTCATATGTTCAACTGTTGGTTTATATCTTTTATTTAATGTAACTAATGATTGAAATCTTTTCTTTTTTCCTTTATCAATAGCATCATGTAACTGATAATGATTAATTATTTTTTTATAATCATATTCATTTGATTTTTGCAAATTTTGTTTTGCAATTTCCATATCTGCAATTTTCTATTTATAAAATTACGTAAATATATTTTCTTTTTTTTATCTTACATTAAATCGAAATGATGTTGATATATTTCCTTCAGTATTCATATTGGAATTGATTAAATTTATTATTTTATTAAAATTTATGTAATTAAAAAATTAAAAAAAAAATTACAAATTTAATTAATTAATATAATTAATTAGATTGATTGATTATATAATTGCTGATCGATATCCATTAGATATTTATTTTCTATTTCAAACAGTAAATTTTCCTGATATTTATTTGTAGCATTTAACAAATTTAAAACTCTATTTCTATATTCACTAAATTCTCTAGTAAATTCTTCATAATTATCAGTTTGAATTAATTCATTAATTGAATTTCCAATTAAACATTGATGTAAATTATCAGCATTTCTTTCAAGATAAGATTGAGAAAATTCAAACATAGGTTTATTATTATCATCCTTCATATAAAAACCAAAAATATATGTATATTCTAAACTTCTTTTTCCTTTTATAACAGTATTTAAAGCATCAGATATAAATTTTAAATCATTTAAAGGATAATTTTTAATTGAAACAATAATACTTAATTTTTCATCTAAATCCTTTCTTAATTTTTCTTCACATTGTTTAACAGCATTTTTATAATTAATATATCTATCAAAATAAAAAGTATATCTTTTTAAAAATCTTTTTATCATATCAGCTTCTTTTTCTTTAGCCATAACAGCTTCAGTATATTTATTACATTTAAAATGATCTTGACTATGTTTTGCCCAATCAACTTCACAAACATAACAAAAAGCTTTACCACAACCACCAGCTTTAGGATCACAAAACATATAATTACATCCAAAACTTCTTTCAATTTTTTGATGACAATGAGGACATTCTTTAGTATTTGCTTTAACCCACAAATCATCTTCAGATTCATTTTTCATTCTTTTTTCCCATTTAGTAACCATTTCACATGTACAAGGACGATGTGGTTCTTTATAACATTTAAAACAAAATGATTTACCACATAAACATGAACAATCACCTAAAAAATGAAATGATGTTTTTATAATAAATGAACAATGTGGATTTGGACATTCTTTTATATCATCATTTTTATCTATGAAATTTTTAATTATTCCTTTTTTTACTTTTTCTATTAAATCTTTTTCATCTTTTAATATTTCAAAAAAAAACCTTTCATATACTATTAATGTACAATTATGTTGCATACATGGTGTTTTTAATATTGTATGTAAATCTTTTGTGTGTTCTCTTAAATATTCTTTCCAACAATCACCACAAAATGAATGTCCACAATCTAAATTTTTAAATGTTTCATCTTTGTCACACATACAAATTTGACAATATTCAGAATTTTTTTGTACATTTTCTTTTAATAATAATTTCTCTGTTTCTTCTGATAATTTTATTCCACATTTTATTGAATTTTTTTCTACATCATCATACCAATTTGTTAATATTTTATCCATATTCCAATTATAATAAATTAAAACTAAAATTGATTTATCTCTGTCTAAACATAAATTATTCATTGCTTCATTTATTTCTTTGTCTCTTTCTTCTTCTAAATCTTTTTGAGAAAGAATAGAAAATTGATTTTTTGTGTCATGTTCTTCTATATTATGATCTGCTTCATAACTACCATAATTTTCATAATCTTCGTCTGACTTATCACTTTCATCATTATAATATTCCATTATAATTAATTATATTTTTAGAAAAGCATTAATCTTATTTCGAAAAATATTTTTTATTTTTTCGTGTATATGGATGAGAATGATAATATTGAAGATTTTCAAAATAATAATGATAATATTGATAATTTATTAAGAGCTAATATTGAAAATGATATAACTCAAAAAGAAATTAAAAATATTTCAGTTATTTTATTCCCTTCTTTTATTTTTGTAAAATAATATTTAAATTTATAAATAAAATAGTTAATTGCATCAATTATAGCTTTAATAAAAACAAAAAAATTTTGTTCTAAACAATTTTCAACTGTCATAAAATTAATGATTAGTTTATTTTCATTAAATATAATATATTGTATTTCAAGAACAATAATATTAATATATTATTCATCAAATAATAAATTAAAAAAAATAACTACCATTTTAGCAATAATTATAGATATTTTAGGATTATGTGTAATAATAGTAACATGTATATATTATTTTAAAAGAAAAAAAAATTGTTTTGATGAAAATATCTATCCAACAATATTAATATTTTGTTTTACTTTATTAGGAATAACTATCATATGTAAAAAAATATTAAAAATTTTATTAATAGGAATTTCATTTCCTATTTTAGTATGTTATTTCTTAAGAGATCAAAATCAATTTTTTTCTCATTTTGGTATAGATCCTGAAATAATAAGAACTATTCCTACTATTTCAGCATCAATAAATCATTGTACTCCATGTATTATTTGTACTCAAGATATTAAATTAGGACAAGATATTATTATTTTAAATTGTCCTGGTCATCATTATTTTCATGGAAATTGTATTAAGAATTGGTTAATTGTTAAATTATCTTGTCCTGTTTGTAGAAGTGAAAATATTTTATAAATTTAAATATTTTTTTAATGTAATATTTTATTTATTTTAAAAAGTTAAATTTATTTAATTATTACTACAACATTTTTTTTTTTTTTCTCTTCTCATATTTGTTTTTATCACTTGAATTCTCTTTGTATTATTTTGATTTTCTTCTTTTTTTTTTTCCATTATTTCTCTTGAAATATATTGAAATACTTCTTTAATATTTTCCCCAGTAGCAGCACTTGTTTTAAAAAATTTTGGATTATTATTTTTTTGTAAATATTCGTTAATGTCCTCATCACTTACATCAATATGGTCTTTTAAATCACTTTTATTTCCAACTAAACATATAGCAACATCTTTAGGACATTCAATTTTAATATTTTCAAACCAATAATTTAATTGTTCAAAAGTTTGTCTACTCGTTAAATCAAAAACTAATAAAACACCTTCAGTATTATGATAATATATTTTTTGAATATTTCTAAAACATTCTTGCCCTGCAGTATCCCATACTTTTATATTTATTTGTTTATCATCAATTATTTCTGTTTTTCTTTTAAAATCAACACCTAAAGTTGAAATCATATTTATATCAAAAATATCATCAACATATTTTGCAAGAATTGATGTTTTTCCTACTGAAGATTCTCCTAATGTTATTATTTTTACAGTTTCATCAACTGACATATTTTACTTTTTTTTAATATTTAAAACTGAAATTTTTAATTATTTTTAATTAAAAAAATTATTTAAATATTTAAATAATTAATGACAAGTTTAGAATATAATAATGAAGAAAATACAAAAAAATTAACAATTTCTATATTAGGTGGTGGGGCAGTAGGTAAAACATCAGTAACTTATAAATGTTTAAATAAAGAATTAATACCAGATGATATTGATACTACTTTAGAAGATCATTATAAATTTTATCCTATAATTTTTGAAGAAAAAATTCAAGTTGAAATAATTGATACAGCTGGACAAGAAGATTATCAAAACTTTTTTGATACTTGGGTACAATCATCAGAAGGTTTTTTATTAGTATTTTCATTAACAGATAAAAATACTTTTAATGTCGTTAAAAATAAATATGATAAAATAATTAATATTAAAGGTAAAAATATTCCTATTATTTTAATTGGGAATAAAAAGGATTTAGAGAATGAAAGAGAAGTAAATTTTGAAGAAGCTAAAAAATATGCAAATGATAAAAATATTGAATATATAGAAACTAGTGCAATGACTGGTGAAAAATGCCATGAGGCTTTTTTAGAAATAGTAAAAAAAGTATATTTAAACAAATTTAATGTTAATAATTTTACAAATGAAATCAAAATTAAAAAACGTTGTTGTTGTTCTATAATTTAAATTATATTTTATAGTTTAAGGTATTTTACAAAAATTTTTTTGTTAAAATATAATTAATATTAGATAAAAACTAATTTATATAATTTATATTTTTTCAATGAATTATTAGATATAAAAAAATGGGAAAAGAATGTTCCCGCTGTAATTGTGCAATAGATGAGGAATTTAATCAAATGACAGAATTATTATTAAGACATGAAGATTCAAGAAATAATAGAGATATAAAAAAAGTAGAGTATAATAAAATAATATAATTAATAAATACAAAATTTAAAAACATAGACTTTTAAATTCTCATTTAAATAAAATAAGACTAATTCAAAGTCATGTTCGTAAATTCCTCAATTCAAAAAAAAAAAAAATAAATCACAAACCACATCCATCATATTCAAAAGCAAGTATAAAAAATATAGAACCAACAGAATCAATAAAATCCAATTTAAAATATGTAGAAAATTTAAAAATAGGAAATTCAACATATACAGGAGAAATATTAAACGGTAAAAGACACGGTAAAGGAATACAAGAATGGGACGATGGTGCAAAATATGATGGTGAATGGGAAAATGATAAACCAAATGGATATGGTATATTTTACCATGTTGATGGTGATGTATATAAAGGTTTTTGGAAAGATGATAAAGCAAATGGAGAAGGAATTTTTATTAGTGCAGATGGTACAAAATACGAAGGAAATTGGGTAAATGATGTTCAACATGGATTTGGTAGTGAAGAATGGAAAGATGGTTCTTATTATAAAGGTAATTATAATATGGGAAAAAAAGAAGGTGAAGGTGAATATATTTGGAGTAATGGATGTAAATATGTTGGTAATTGGTTTGATAATAAAATTAATGGTAAAGGGATTTATTATTATAATGATGGAAGAATTTATGATGGAGAATTTGTTGATAATGTTAAAGATGGTAAAGGGAAAATGAGTTGGAAAGATGGGAGAAAATATATTGGAAATTTTAAGAATGATAAAAAAAATGGTATTGGAATGTATATTTGGAGTGATAAAAGAGTTTATGTTGGATTTTGGAATGATAATAAACAAGATGGTTTTGGGAAGTATATTAATCCTAAAGAAAATAGTATTAAATATGGTGTTTGGGATAATGGGAAAAAGAAAGAATGGTTAATTGAAGATGATTTAATTAATAATGATAATCAATATCATGAGAGTTATGAAAGTATTAATAATTTTGAAAATGAGATTAAGGAAAGTAATAATTTATAATTTTTTTTTTATATTTTTTTATATATTAAATTATATCTTATTATGATTTAAATATAGTATTTTTTTATATATTTTAAAAACAGATTTTTATTTAATAAAAATATTCTGTTGGAGGTTTATTTAATGTTTTTACTGTTTTTGCTGAATTTGTTGTACATTTACAAAGTTGTAAATTCGGTTTATCATATTTTTGTTTACAAATAATATCATTCATATAATTTTTTTTCTCTTCAAAAGGATCTTTAAATAATCTTACTTTATCATTATGAACATTTTCATATAATTCATTTAAATTTTTAAATTCTTCTTTCATTAAATTTTTACCAACAACAGTCATTTCATTAATACCTTTCATATCAGGTAATTTAAAATTTAATCTTTTAGTTTCATTACAAAAATAATCTTCATTAATTACATTAGAAAATTTATTTTCAATTAAACTTTTTGGATTTTGAATAATTTCAACTGGTTTATAAGGATATTCTAACATTGGTTTCCAAATTTCTCTTTCAGGAGTACCAACATTAATATAATTTACTCTAATATAATCTAAATGTTTAGGTCTTCTTAAACTAAACATCCAATAATTATTTCCATATTTTTCATAAATTGGTTTTTCATGATCTAATATTTCAATCATTTGCTTTTTTAATCTATGTTCTTCTATTTTATTAAATAATAAATCTTTTTCTTTTCTTTGACAAGATTTACTTAATTTTTTTGATACTCTTGCAGTTTTTAATCTATCTTTCTCTTGTAATTTTAATAATTTTTCTTGATATTTATAATTTTCTTTTACATTTTCTGTTGCTGATGATGGTATTAATTTATTAGTTCCTTTTGATAAAGATTCTTTTTCTCTTAATTTTGATTTATTAAAAATATCATATAATTCATCTTTTGATTTTAATTGAAAATGTATATTACTACTTAATGGACGAATATTTAAATTTGTATTTGTTATAAAATTTAAATTATTAGATGATGAAATTATATTATTTTTATTTGTTGTTGTTGGTGGTCTTGTTTTACATTTTCTTTTTTTAATTATTACTGTTGAAGATGTTTGTGGTCTTTTATTATTATCTGAATATATATCTTTAGATGTTATATTTTCTTTTTCTTTTTTATTTTCATTATCTGATATTAAATTTGATGTTATATTTTCTTGGTGAGTTAAGTTATTTGGAAGTGGTTTTTTCTTTGATTTAAATGGAAGTAGTCCTACTACTATTCTTGGATCTAAAGATAAATATTTTGAAGGATCTTCAAAATTTTCAATTACTTCACGCATTTCATCTGGATTTACATTTTTACTTATAATATATGCTGTTTTTTCTTTTTGTGTTTCTGTCATTTTTTTATTTAAATTAAGTTATTATTTTTTAAGAATCAATTATTTATTATATCAATAATTTTATACTGAAATATTTAATTTGTCACAAATATATATTATTTTTTATATTTTATAAAATAAATTTAAGTGATTTATAAAAATCATTTATTGAATATAAGAATATAAAAAATATATATAGAATATATTAATTATATATATAATTGCGAGTTTTAAATACTTAAGTAAAATCTTGAAAAATAATTATTAGATTATAATTTCTAAAATTCTTTATTTTTATTTTAATATAAATGTAAATGAAATATTTAACTAAATATTAACTTGGATTAAGTTGATATTCAAGAGGTGAAAATTTAGTAATACAAAAATTACAATCAAAAACATAAGATTCATCAACAATATAAAATTGATTATAAGTATTGCTTTTTTCCATAATATATTTTTTATTCACTTGTTGAAGAAGATTTTTGTTGCAAATACAAATAAATTCAGCATTATTTCTAATATTCGAATTTTTTTTATATTCTTCACCTCCACAAGTAAAAATCATTTTTTTTAAAATATTATATACTATATCATTACCTTTATAATAATCAAGATCAAATATCATTCCTGCAAAAAGTATTGTTTTAATCATTTTAACAGCAACCATAGCCCTATAATCTCCAAATTCTAATATATTATAAACAGTCTTATAAACTTTGCCAATATATTCTAATTGATTTTTTTTTGAATTTTCAGTTTCAATATAATAATATTTTTGTGTATCTGATTCAAGATAACCTTTTTCTAATTTATTATCTAACCAATCATTTCCTTCCTCAACTATATTATAAAAAAAATATCTTCTAAATTCATTTGTAATATTGGATCTTACTTCATTAGTATAAGATTGTTTTGCATTATTCATAATAGTTTCATTATAATAACATTTAGATGGAATAACATTAAATACTTTAGGATCACCATTCCAAACATTTGGACTGTCATCTAAAACTAAAGTTTTATCTATATTTATATCTAAATTTTCAAGAAATTTCAATTTTGTAGAACCTTCATTACAATTCATTCTTATAAATGTTATATTACATAATTGTTCAATTTTATTTTTTATTTTTAATGCATATGGTAAAACTGCAAGTGTATAAATATAAAGATTTCCTATATCTTTTATTTCTTCAAATAATTCTTCAATACCATTTCTTATATGAAAAAAAAATAAAAATACTGCATCTTTAATTTCTAAATTTTCATTTATATAATAATTATCAGTATTTAATTTTAAATTTTTTTTGTTATTAAGAAGAATTCCATGTATTAATGTATTATCTAAATCAAAAACGAAATTAATTTTTTTCTGTTTTCTCTCTGGTTGATAATGAGAAAGATAATTTATAATTTCTGCATATTTTATTCTTTCTTCAAATGTTGGAAATGATGTATTATTATAAAATTCTAATAATATTTGCTTTATATTAAATTTATGATTATCCAAATTATATTTTATTAAAGATTTATTATTTTTTTTAATTATATTTTCTTTTTTTGTTATTTTATTATTTACTTCACTTATTTCTTCTTTTATTATATTATCTTCATTTATTTCTTCTTCTTTTATTATATTATTTTCACTTATTTCTTCTTCTTTTATTATATTATCTTCACTTATTTCTTCTTCTTTTGTTACTTCCTTTATTTCTTCAATTGCTTCTTTTTTTGTTTCCTCTTTATAATATTCATTTAGGAAATCTTTTTGAATTATGTCTTTATTGACTTCATCAATGACTTTTCTTCTTATAATTTCCTCATCTTGTGTGTAATTTTTTTCTTCATTATATATAATCTCATCATCTTTAATTGATTGAACAGTTAAATATTCAATATCTAAAAAATTTCTTTGAAGATTATTTTGTTTGATAATTTTTTCAGGGTTTATAATTCTTTTAATTCTCTTTTTTGTATTATATAATAAAGGTTCAGCATTAAAAAAAATATTATATAATTCATTATTTGTAGGAGCAAAATCAGAAATAATTTCAAAATCTTCATTAAACTTAATTAAATTGTCTTGTTCTTCAAATGAATTTAATCTTTCTCTTTTTTTCCCTAAATTATCATTTTTTCCCTGTTTTAATAAATCTCCTAAAAGTGTTCCATATCCATCATCAGATGAACTTTCATTAATTTCTTCATCATTTATATTATCATCATTCATTGGTAATTTATTAGTATCAATTACAGGTTCATTGTTTTCTTGAATCATTGTAATTAATTCTGTGCTTTTATGAATTTTAGAATTTAATTGAGGATTATAACCATTTACTGATAAAATAAAATCTTTATTTAAAATATCAGGAAATTTTTCTATAATATGATTTTTTAATTCTTGATAAGTTGAATCTTGATTAAATTGAATTTGAAATCCACCTCTTAATTGATTAAAATTATAATCAAATATTCTTATTTTATATGTTTTTAAATTAGATTTATTCATATTTTTATTTTATTTAAAGTACTTTCTTTTAAATACAAATTTTACATATATTTTTTTTTATAATTTGTAAACATTTAAAATTTCGAAAATTTATAAAACGTATATAAAAAAAAATATTAAAAAATAAATTAAAATAATGAAGTATTATTCTTTATATATTACATTTTTTTTTATTTTTCTTTTCAAAATATCATATGAAAAATTAATATCAGTTGTTTCTTTAACAGGATATTCAACATCTTTTCCAGATTTAGAAAGAAATATATCAATTCAAAACCAAACAGAAACAAAATTAAAAGGAAATAATGAATATAAAAAAAATGGTGAAATTTTTAAATCATATTATACTCAAAAAACATTTTTAAATGATAAATTTATTCCAACAGAAATTAAATTTTATTGTGTTGATCATCCAAAAATAATATCAGATGCAATCGGATTTATTAATGGATTATATCCAAAAGTTAATGTAATTCCAACAATGCAAAAAACAAAACCTCCAAGTTTATTAGAAACAAATAAAATAAATTTATATGTTAATAATGCAAGTAATGATTATATTTTAAATCCTTATGATTGTCTTTATGTAAAAAAAGAACATATAAAAAAACAAATAAAAAAAATAATTGATAAAACAATATTTGAAATTACAAATAATGAAAAAGAAATAGTAATAAATGATTATTTAAATGCATTAAATTTAACATTCACAAATAAATCAACAACAATAGAAGAAAAATCAATTTATTTAGTTAATTATCTTTTTAAAAATAGAAAAAAATTAGAAAATAAATTCCATAAAATTCCAAAAAATTCAAGAGAAAAAATGAAAAAAATGGTATTAAATGAATTATATTCTCCTTTTCTTTCAGGAGATGAATTTGCTCAAATAACATCAAGTGCATTTTTAGAACAAGTAGTAAAAATATTTAATATTGCAAGAGTACAAAAATTTTTAAAAAATAATCCACAAAAATTAATTTCTTTTCATTCTTTTACTACAAATATTGCTGATGTAATTGGAAATTTATTTCAACATGAAAAATTAAAAATGATAATTGAAGAATCAATTAATAATCAAGAAGAATTTGATTTTCTTGTTCCAATTACTGGATCTACTATAAGTTTTGAATTACATCAAGATGATTTAGAAGATAAAAATTATTTTGTTAAAGTATTAATGAATGGAAAAGTTGTTGAAAATAATTTAGACACTGAAGATGAAAGGTATTTAAATGGAGAAATTCCTTTTAATCATTTTAAAGATCTTATTTGGGAATCTATTACTAGTGCTTATCATGGATTGTTTTGTGGGAAACAATATGTTTCTCAACAAAAAGACCTTTTACAAAAACAAAATTAAAATTTTATTATTTTTAAAAATTAATTTTTAAATTATTGATTTTAATTATATTATAATTATAAATATTTAAATTAAACTAAAATATTAAATATTTAAAATCTTATTTTTTTTTTAATATAACAATTATTAAATAAGAATATATTTTTATATAATATGAATTTTGATATAAAAAAATGAAAAATCTAAATTAAAAAATATTATTTATTAAATTTAAATATAGAAGAAATATTAAATTAATCAAAATATTAAAAAAAAATTTAAAAAAAATAAAAAAAAGAACAAAAAAAAAAATAATGGCAAAAGTACCAACAGCAAATCAACCTCCAACAGAAGCAATTCAAAAGATAATGGATCGTGAACAAGAAGATTGGGATGCAATAGAAAAGCAACCACGTTTTGGTTTTTTTTCAATTCCCCCAAACCAAGTATTAGGAGATCGTTATTATTCTTTAAATAAAGAATACCATCACAAAATAGTAGAAGGAAAAGTAATATCAGAAAAAAGAGGAATATTTACCCAACCACCAAAAAGTGGAAAAGGACGAGATGCATATTTTGATTTATTAGTTTCAACATATGAACCAAGTCAAGAAATATTAAAAAAAGGAAATGCAGATGATAAAAGTAAATTATTAGCAACTGTTAAAAAGAGAAAAGAACAAGGAGCAGTTCCTCATTATTATCCACCTCATGTTCAAGAATATAAAGATTGGTTTGATTTACATCCTTTTGAAAGAGATTATCCTTTAACTAAACAAAAATCTAAACATTTTACTGTAACTGCTGATCATAAAGTTATTACTGGACCAAGAGGTGTTTTTACACAACCAATGAAGAAAGGTCTTTATAATACTCCTGGTATACTTTTTTCATTTACTCCATTTAGAGAAGATTTAGAAGCTAAAGATGTTCCTGATTTAAGGAAACCTAAACCAAAAAGACCTAAAAGTTCTACTGCTCCTGGTGAGTATCATAAAGCTTTTTTCCCTGCTAGTTTAAAAAGATGTGAAGCTTTTGTTTCTGATAGAGAAACTTATGGTTATCAAGATGAATATTTTAATAAATTAAAAGAAGATTCTGATAAAATTAGAAAGAGAAAAGGACCTAAATATGAAAAAAAATTACCTTCGAATGCTATTAAACATATGAGACCTTTTACTCCTGCTAGTCTTGGGAAAGTTGGAAGAGATGGTTTGTTTGATCAACATATTTGGGATTGTCCTCAAATTCCTGAGAAAAAAGTTATTATTAATCAAAGAAAAAGAAAAGAATATGAAGAAGCTCATAGGAAAGATCCTTTTACTTATAATAAATTAATGCCACATACTCATTTTTCTCCTTCTATTATGCAAAATCCTATTAATATGAAAAGAGAATTTCCTACTGTTTATAAGTTTTAAAAAAAATACTTTTTTTTTTAATTTATTTTTAAAAAAAATAAAGTTTCAAAATATTTTTTAAAATAAAAAATTAAATATAATTATATAAAAAAAAATCAAAAAAAATCAATTAAAATAATTAAAAAAACAAACATAACAATTTTTTTATTATATTTATAATAAAAATTTTTTAAAATAAAAAAACTTATTTTTTTAAATTTTCAACAGGTCTCAAAACTTTAAGTGAACAAGTTAAAGCATCATCAATAATCATAATACCAGCACTATTATCAAACTCACCACAATAATTAGGAGCAGAGAATATAGTAATCAATTGTCTTTGTGCAAAAAATTCATAACCATCATCAACAACTTGATGAGCTCTAATAATTAAATCCAAATCATTTTTTCTATTAAACTCTTGTACAATTTTCTCACCAAAAACAACAGAAACTCCTCTATCATTTTCATCAAATTCAAGAACATCTTTATCAGGATCACTCCATAATAAATCACATAATAATCCAGTATCAGGAATATCAGTAGGTCTAGAAATATCATTAATAGATGTAAAATTCCTTAAATCAGGACTTAATCCACCATGCATACATAATATTTTTTCATCAATTAAAGCAGCAACTGGTAAAAAATTAAATAACTCAGTAAAATTTCTCCATAATCTAACATTATATCTTCTTTTGCATTCATCATAAAAACCATAAATTCTATTTGTTACACTTGATTCATGATTTCCTCTTAATAAATGAACTTTTGTTGGATATTTAATTTTATATGTTAATAAAAGACAAATTGATTCTATGGATTGTTTTCCTCTATCTACATAATCTCCTAAGAAAAGATAATTATATTCTCCTGGATAACCACAATGTTCAAATATTCTTAATAGATCATAATATTGACCATGGATATCACCACATACACGTAATGGTGCTTCTAATTCAATTAACATTTTAGATTCTTTAAATAAAGGAAGAGATTTGTCTATTAAGTATTTTATCTCTTCTTCTTTTAAGTCAACTGTTTTACCTGGTTTGTTACCACGAACTGCTAAAAGACGCTCGAGAATATTGTCAACGTCAATTTTCATTTTTTTTTTATTTAATTTGATTTGTTTTTTTTTTATATTAATTTTTATTTTTAATATTTTGTGAGGAAAAAAATTTAATTTAAATTTATATATAGATATGTATTTATAAATTTTTTAATTGTTTTTCTTTTTTTCATATAATATTTTAAACTTCAAGTTTTTTTTTATTTATATTTACATCTATAAAATTTTACCTTCACCAATACAATAGATAAATAAAACTAATATTATCAATTATAACTCCAAGATTTCTTTAAATTTTTCATAAATCATTAATAAAAATATTATTATATAACCAAATTTTTTTTTACAATAATATGATAATTTATAAACTATTTAATTATCATTTTTATCTTCATTATCTTCATTTTCTTTATGTTCTTCATTTACTTCATTTACTTCATTTACTTCATTTTCATTATTATCATTATTATTTTGTTCTTCTTCATTAGGTTCTTCTTCTTCAACTTTATCATTATTTTCTTCATCTTCATGAATAACTGGATCACTAATATCAATATTATTTTTAATAGTTTTAATTTTAGGATGACTATCAATTTCATCAATACAAACCATATTACCTAATTTTCTTAAATTAAAAGAATTTTTTCTCATAATTTCTTTAGCATCAATATGTACATCTTCCTCATTATTTGCTTCAGTAATAACATCAAAATCATAAAAAGTTCTACATTCTCCTTGTAAATTTTTAAAATCTAAAGGAGGTTCTTCTTTATCAATAAAGTTTTCAAATTTTTGTGCAATACTATCTCCTTTAAAATTATATTTTATATCAAAATAATCTTCATTTTCTTCTTTTATAATATCATTTTCATTTACTGGTGCTTTAATAAAATTAATATTTTTATTATTTTTCAATTTTGAATCTTCTTTTAAATCACTTAATATTGGAATTCTAGGGCTTTCAAAAAAGAAATTATCTTCTATTATTTCTGGTACAACTTCCATTTTACTTGAAAGATTTAAAGGTTCATCATATTTTTTCTTATCAAAAAAAAGTAAAGTATCTCTTGGCATTACAGTTCTTGATATCATTTTTCTTCTTGATAGATTTAAAGAAAATGAATCATCTTCATTTAATTCTTCTTTTATTCTTTGTATTAATGATGAATTTATATCAAATTTTTTTACAGAATGACTTTTTGTAAATACTGGATATTCAATATCAAAAGTTGATTTTCTATTATATTCTCTAAAGGAATTTTGAGTTTTATTATTTTCGTTTGAATCATTTGAAATTGATGTATGACATGAAAAAAATCTTTTTAAACGTATTTTTTTTACTGGATTTTTTGATGAAATATTTGTTTTAGATGTGTTTTGACTTGAAATTGTATTATTGGAATTATCTATCATTTTTTTTATAAATTATTTTTAGACTTTTTATACACTTTTTAAAATAAATATATCATTATTATTTATTAAATATTATTATTATTATTATAACTTTTTAATTTTATATAAAAAATAATTAAATTAATATAATAATAATAATAATTTTTAAGCAAATAAAATATAAAAAAAATTAATTTTATTCAAAAATTCAATTATAAAAAAAATTTGATTCAAAAAAAAAAATGATTTAAATTTTTATATCTTAAAATATATTTAATTCATATTTTCTCTTATTTGAATTGATTTTTAAATGTTTTATTAGTTGAATTAGTCATTTCCAGAAATAACTTTTGTTCTTCTATTTTTTGCCTAAAAATAAATAAATATTTTTTACTTGAAAAGTTGATAATAAGGAATATTATCAAAATTTTTATCAATTGAATGTAAAATATCATCTTCTTTTTCTACTTCAAAAACTTTTTTTTTTCCTTTGATATTTCTTTTTTATTTTTTTTATTGGTTGTTTTTTTAAGTATTCCTCCTATAAATTCTTCTTTATTTTTTTTTTTTATATTTTCATTAAAATTATTATTTTCATTATTATTATTTAAAGTTTCATTATCATTTATAGTATCTTTATTATCAAATAATATATAAAAATCATTTAAATTAATTAACTTCTTTTTTACAGGTTTTAATAAATTATCAATTTCATTTTTCATTGAAAAAAATATTTTTATTTATATACAACTAAAATTAAAAAATTAATATGGATAATACTGAAGAAGAAAAAAATGGAAAAAAAGCTTATAGTTTATTAGAAAACTTTTTATCAAATGGAAATTATAATTCATTTAAAAAAATGTTAATTATAGAACCAAATAAAAAAACTAGATTATTTAAATCAAAAAATCCAATACAAATTTCAAATAATCAAGATTATAAAAAGAAAATTTATTCAAAAACTGAAAATTTATCATCTCCTTTAATTGAAAATGAAAAAAATTTAAATTATGGTTTCAGAGAAATGATACTTGAAAGACATTTAGATTATGTGGATGCAAAATATAGAAATAAATGTTTAAAAGGTAATTATGAAAATTATTTTATGAATTACAATCATATGAAAAAAAATTGGGCTAAAAGAAAAGGAATTTCTTATGATAATTTTCAAATTCCTAAAATTGAGAGTTATAGAAGAGAGGTTTATGAAAATTTATATAATAAAAATTTTCTTATGAAAAATAAAGGAATGAATAATGTCATTACACCTGAAGATGTTATTCAAAAAAAATATCAAGAATCTATTAATAAATATAATTCAAATATACATGGAAAATTTTTGTTTCCTAAAATTAATATTAATAATCCAAGAATTAAAAATTTAAATGTAAAAAAATTATAAAATGAGTTCTAATTTTATTATTATAAATTATTATTATTGTATATTAATTATTTTTTTTTATCTTTTAATAATAAAAAATTAAAAGAGGGAAAATTTAGAAATGTATTATATATAATAAAATGGGAAATTTAAAAAAAAAAAACACAATAATTTTTATAAAATTATATAAAGATTTGTTAATTTAAATTGAACTATCATAAAAAAATAATCTTTTAAATTTATTTGAATGTTATTAATATTATAAATATAAAAAATATTAATAAGTGATTTAAAACTAAAAATAATTTTAGAAATAAATAGTAATTTTAAAATCTACAAAAACCTAAATAAAAAATTTAATTATTATATATTTTAAAAATTTTAATAATATGAATATCATCATTAACAGGAATTAATATTTCTTTTTCAGATTCTTTTTGCCAATTATTTTCATAATTAAATTCATAATTTGATGATTTATACATTGATTCTTCATATTTAACATAAGCATCAACCTCAACACTTTTATCTTTTAAATAATAAATAGGTTCAATTCCAATCATTCCAGAACCAATTTTTCCTTCAATAATATTCATATAAAAATCATCAATTATTGAACTTAATTTTACATCAATACTTCCATAAACATGAACATTAATTTTAAAATTAAAATCATTTATTTTTACAATTGAATAACCATAGGACATTTTAATATTTTTTATCATAAAATTCATGTAAACTATTACTTCATCATATTCATTGTATAAATATAAAGGATTAATTAATAAAGAATTTTGTTCTTCTTTAATTTCATTTGAATTAAATTGGTTTAAATCTGAAAAGATATATTTGTATATTTCATTAAGTGAATTATTAATTTCTTTACTCAATAATATTTTTAATGTTTCCCAACTTAAATTTAATTTTGTTTTATATGAATATATAATATTATCAATATTTTGTGTTTGCTCTATTAAGAAATTCATTAAAATTTTTCTAATTTCTTCTCCTTGTTCTTCTATATTACTAAAAATATTATCAATATTTGTATATTGTGATAACATTATATGATATGTGTAAAAATGTTCTGATAATTGCTCAGAACTTTTTTTTATTAATGTTTGAAATGTTCCTTTTTTTGTTTCAATTAATTGAAATTTGTTAGTGTTTAATAATTTATTTGTGAAATTAATATATTTTGTTTCAATTAATTTTATCATTTGATTTATTTGAAATAATTCTATTTCATCTAAATTTCTTATTTTGTTTTGTTCTGAAAAAGCATTTATTTTTATATTATTTTCCTCCATTAATAGAGTTGAAAAATTTGAAAATTTTTGATATATTCTATTTGATAAATCATCCACTTTTAAAAGTAATTTTTTTCCTATTAAATTTAAAATATCACCTAATTGATTATTTGAGATTTCATTTATAACATTATCTAAAATAAAATTTGTGTTAAATTTATTTAGAACATTCATTAAATTTTCATCTTGAATTTTTTGTTCATTAATAAATATATCACTAATATTTTTTAAATTTTCATTTATTTCTTTAAAAAATATATTTTTGATTTCTTCTTTTTTATTTTCATTTATTTCAAATAATATATTATCATTATATGATTTAATAATATTTTCAAATGTTTTATAATTTTTATTTATATTAACCATTTCTTTATTTTTATATTTATTAAATGCAATTAAAGATTTTTCTTTTATTTTTTCATTATATTCTTTTAATATTTCTGTAGTTTTATTTAAATAAGAATCAATTTTATTTTTATATTTATTTTTTAATGGTTCAATTATTATTGGTTCAATCATTTCATTTATAATATTTTCTTCTTTTGTGAAAAAGTTTTCTGATAATAAAAGTGGAATAAAATCTATAACTTTTTTATTGATTAACAATGGATTTGAATTTAAATTCTTCATTTGATTTTTTAGTTTAACAGCAAAATATGAAAACATTAAATCATGAAATTGTTCTTTAAATTCATTTATTTTTTTAAAAATAATATTTTCAACTTTTAAAGTTAAAAATTGATAAATATTAACATTAAAGATATTATAAATATCTTTTATTTTATCATAAAATGATTCACTAATTTCTATTATTTC